>Ga0247765_1000174_pt1 | contig 52331 bp, 47 predicted proteins | sample UWRJL106311C6_FD_179949 | JGI IMG/M metagenome (GOLD analysis project Ga0247765, IMG submission 179949) | Plant litter microbial communities from Arlington Agricultural Research Station in Wisconsin, United States - UWRJ-L106-311C-6 | ecosystem: Environmental > Terrestrial > Plant litter >... | reverse complement strand
GGGGTGTGGAATCGAAGTGCCTCCGTGCTACATGCAATGATAGAGGAAGCAAACAACAGGGCAGATACCAGGGTTCAGTGAATGCTCAAGCATCCACATTGAGGGACGCAGTATGCTGGAAATTGCGACGGTAAAGGAACTAGTTGGAATAGGGGGAAGGAGGGCGGGGCGAGACCGCAAGACTCTAAAAAGAGTGGACGACAAAACGAAAAGACTGCTGAGCGGCTCGTCTTCTTCACAGGAAAAGGAAAAAGAAAAAAAAAGAACTAGGTTAGGGAGAAAAACTAAGAAACAGTTCCTTTGGGCTTCTAAAGGCGGATAAGAACCCGAAGGAAAAAAAGAAAAAACAAAACTTGGGTCTGTTATCCTTCTAAATGAGATGTTCAGGATAGACGGAAAAAGGACATGCCATCATTTTATGCACGAGGAAGGAAGAGGAAGCATGATTTCCGGAAGACGCCAATTCGTATCCTTCTCTTCTCAGGTGCTCTGAAAATCCTGTCGATATTTTCTGCTATGCCATGGTAGACACGTTCGCAAGAGGAACTCTACTCTTAAAGTAACCTTTATGTTACTGGGCTGATACAACCAACGGGGGTTCACAGCCGACAGGTTAGATACTACAAATGGGGCTTTCCGTGAAAAACGCTACTATGGGTATAGTTTCGAGGTAGGGAGTTGTGTGAACGCCATGGGGCAACAGCGGTCTATGCGACGACCAGTCTCATCGTGGTTGCGGTTGGCAACCACATGTAACCAATGGCTTTTAAGTAACTATCTCCGGGTTTCTTCTAGACTTGTCATTTTCTTATCAACACCACACACGCTCAATCAAGAGACCAGATCCTAGAGCCAGAAATCCGAAAAGGTATTAAATAGACCCATTATCATCACCATCATCACCGTCATCATCATGCTTCATTCATGTCCTTGAAAGCTGGCACTATTACATTGTACCCCCAGCCAGTCCGATCTTTACCCCGCCCCCGAGTAGGTTGACAGATCTCCAAAGTCAAAGTTGATCTCTTGAAGAATGTCGTTCAGCTCACCCTCGGTAAACGTCACGCCCATGCTTTGTGTCACCGGCGACTCCAAACCCAGAGGCATCAGAAGATCTACTCCAGAAACATCTTCCATTAGGGTATCCGCCGTAGAGCTCTGAGCGAGTTGAGCAGAAGCAACCAAATCCTGTCCCAGTCCAAGAGCGGAGGCCGGGTTTTGGCTTTCATCCAACCCCAGCCTTATCCTCATCATCCCCTTGAACTTGTCGAGCAGCACCGCATCATCAGCTGCCGTGTTTGGCGTTTTCAGGATATCCCTTGCTCTGGCGCGGAGAACCTCATCATTGGGAAAGGCATCTATGCCAAGCAGGATGACCTCTGTCTCAACGAATGACGCAAGCCCGTTCTCAAGTTCACGCGAGCAAAACACCGTCGCTGGTGGCTTCTGACGCGTGGCAAAGGTCTGAAGGTATTTTGTAGCGGTTGCGCCCTCGGTAGGAATAGGCTTTGCACCCTCACGGACCGTGATGTTGATGGAATCCTCGCCAATTGGCGCCACAGGCAACTTGGGGTTGGGGAAGGCATAAGGTGGGGCGAAACCAGAACCGCCCTGAGCAATGCTCCATTGTAAACCATCGGGCAAGCCGGGCAATGAAGGATCGGTCAGGATGCCGACCTCGCGCTTGAAGCGGCGTAGCCATTCGGCATTATCTGCAGCTGTTTGATTCCAGGGGTCATCACTGCTCGACGTTAGCAGGCGCTTCAAAGACAGACACAACCTTGGCGACTCACTCATCATAAAGAATCCACCGAGCTTGATACTGCAATTCCTCGTCAGAGGGGATATGAGAGTTGGGATTGTTCGGTGACATGGTCGACTGGACAAATCGACCAAGCTCGCGAGCCAAGCGGCGGTAACAGTTCGCGTCGTTGAAAAAGTAAGGCCCAATCTTGACTGGATTGCCACACCCACCGCTGTCGGCAGCACACCTTCCGCTGCTGATGCTATGAGTATTGATGTTGCTCGTTCGACACTCTACACTTTGGCCCGAGTAAATAGGTTGCTTGCCTGGAGCATTTCCTGGTGTCACAGACGCAATCGTTATTGGCCGCTGACTATCCAGAGCCGCAGTGCTGGATCCCGGGGAGAGATGGCGCTGCTTGAAAGCGTCCAGCCACGCAGCATTATCCGCGGCAGTCTGATTCCAGCCGTCGTCGTACTCGTAGATAATTATGCGCGCCTGCTTCTGCAGACTCGCGTCTGTGGGCTCAATGCCTATGGACCGCTGGATGCGGACATACTCTGCCAGTTCAGACTCGAGTCGACTGTAATTGTGGATAGTGGAGTCGATGGTATTGGGATCCTTGGATCGATTGGCCTCATCCTCCACATCCTCAGACCGAGGCAGCACAGCTCGCTGCCGGAAGTCGGCGAGCCACTTGGTCGAAGAGTAGATCAGGCGAAGCAGGAAGTTGGCCACCTCGTCCGACGGGTGAGGCGATGACTCTTCCATGCGCCCAATAATGTTGCAGGCTTCGACCTGCAGCTCATGGTCCATGGCGGTTAATCCGAGGACGCGACGGGCCTTGACATACTCGTGGAGCTCCATCTCCATAGCGTCACTTTCGAAGATGTTGTCTTTGCCGTTGATTTTAAGTCGATGTTGGCGGCTATCGAGGTGGCCTCGGATGGGAGCGAGTCGAGCACGGCGAGCGAAATCTTCCGACGAAAGCAAAAGATCTCTGAGCCACGACGGCCTTGAGGATATACCTTGTTTAGAGCGCACTTCGGAACCAAAAACAATCCTACACGCCTCGACCTGTAACTCCTCATCGCTCGGCGTTTTGCCCTTCAAGTCTCTCTCGTTGGCGGTGTAATACAGCAGCTCGCTCTTGATGAGCTCGTACGCATTGCGAGCCGTCTCGGGATCTGCCCCCGAGGCCTCATAGGGGTAGGGCGAGTTCCGCTCGTCATGAATAAGATCTTCCACAGTAAAGTCAGCGCATGTTGAACACATTCAGGCAGAAAAGCGCTTACATGGCGGGATCGAATTCTCGACCATATCAAGCACGGGGTCATCGAAACCCCAATCACCCTTCCAGTCAGCCATAGTGTTACCCGTCTTGAAATGCTCTGCAAGATGGTCCACACGGATAGTCCATGTATCCATGACAATCCCACAGAAACCACAGCGGGAACGGATCTCTGGCGTCGCCACCCTCCACTGGTCCATCGACCAGCCCACAAACTTGACGCTGTGGACCAGCTTCAGGTGCTGGCGGAGATGATCCTTCCGATAAAAGGTTCTTTCGCCGAGAGTCCGCTCTTGACAAGCCGAGTGGTTGTGGCTCTCAACGTGAGCTTCATCGGGGTTTGGAACTCCACAGAAGACGCACGACACTTGGCCGTTCTCGGGATTGAAGGCGCGTGGGCCATTTGGAGTACAGACCCATCGCTCGAGAGACAAATGCAGTGATTTTTCGTGTCTCTGCCAATCATGCTTGGTCCTGAACGTTTCCGTACAGAAAGTGCACTGGAAGGATTTGAGCGGCGCCATGAGGGCTGGTTTCCCGTCAGATTTTCTGTTCGCAGCTTTTCTCCTTCTCCGCCTGCGACCCCGGTCCATGGATCCGAACGAGCCCATGGAGCCACGGGAGGCATGGGAGAAGGCCGAAGCGAACGAGCCACCACTAGAGAAAGAGCTTCCAACACTGCTGACAGAAGAAAGCGCACAGAGGGATTTGCCAGAGCCATCATCCGTAAAGTTGAGGCTGTACGGGCTGTTGAGGCCCGATGACAGGTTAGAGGCCGTTGAGGCCGTGACGGCACGCGCAATGGCGGTGACAGATGCGGGTTCACTTTCTGGTGGAGAGTTCTGCCACCTCTGCAGGGGATTCATATGCTCAAAAGAGGCCGGGGTGCCACGTCTGACGGGGATGTCGATGGCATTTGCCCAGGTCCTGACCCCCGGCGAAGTCGATCGAGGAGCGACGATCTTCTTTCTGCGCCGAGCGTTGGCTAGCCAGTTTGTGATCTGGATCTTGTCAAGGCCTGTCTGTTTCTGCAGCATCTTCTTTTCCTCCTCGTTGGGGTAAGGATGCTTGCTGTGGGTCGACAGCCAGTTCTTCAAGATCTTCACAGATTCTCGAGAGAAGCGTGCGCCAATCTTGCGGCCCAGGTTGGCGGCCATCCCCTCAGGGCCGACTGCCGAAGTCAAGCTGGCTGGCTCCGAGGTTGAGACCGCGGGCAACCCCTCAAGTTGGGCGTCTTCCTGAGTGATAGCATCGGGGTGATCCCCCATAACAGGCCATGGATTGTGGGGGAAAGCCGAGTCCGTCGGAATCGGTGTTGGATCCGTTAGACCAAAACTGCAAGCACAACGAAGGGCAATGCAGCTCGTGCAGTACCCTTTGTATTTACCCTCGCGAATACGCTTGCACTGGTAGCCGCCAGACTGGCAATGACCACATGGAGCATCAGGGGTCTCGAACGACACCTCGAAGGCCGTGGGGCATGCATCCAATGACAAGTCTATGTCGAATGCAGGGTCCAATGACGGGAAGTTGCTATTCTCGTAGTGCTGAAGTGCCCAGAATGAAAAGTCATCCCCTTCGACATTCTCTAACGCTAAGTCGAGATCGTGGAGGGAGTTCATGGCGAGAGGCGGAGGACCGAGGTCCACAGCGACAGTGCCCGAGGCGGGCCCGGCGTGGTCCCAGTTGACAAAGTCTTCCATCTCGGGCTTTTCAGGGATCACTGGCATTCCACCAACGGGCGCGCAGTGAATTAGAGAACCAGGCCGGAGATGGCAAAAAGGCAGCCGTAAGCCGACGCTGACGGCACAACAAAAAAACAGCCGGAAGCTGTCTGTTGAAGCTGGTTCAAGGTGCGGGCATGGTCACCTAGAACGTTGCCAAGCCTCGATATCGAGTGGCAAAGGCGTGCCTCCTACCAAGATGGAAGTTTCGAAATCAGAGTGCGGATGGACGGATGGCAAGGGCTTGGGAACGAAGGGCGAAGGGCTTGGGGATGGATGAGAAAGAACGGGCCCGCCAAATTTTTATTTGAACGTGTCGACACGAAAACAAGAAGGCGTCAATCGGGTACCACGAGCTGCTGTTCAATTCGACCGGCTTCATCGGCCTTCTCTCCACCGCGGGGAGTCATTCTCGCTCCCGTCCAGGGTCGGGGATGGTGGGTTGACAAGGGTTCAGAAGCAGCATGTCAAAAAAAAAATGCGGGATGCGCCTTTCGGTTGACATGTTGGGGCTGGGCACGCCCAAGTGTCCACAGCAAAAGCTGTAGGTTGCCGCACAAAGCCACATCCTTCCGACGAACCACACGCGGGCATTTTACCCCGCTCCCGTGGAGAACTCCAACCCACGTCAAGATTCCACTCTGGGATTGCTTGATACCAGACCGATAGTAATAAGAAGTCCTGACGCAACCAGGCCCTCTTTTGCTGGCCTGGGTGCCTGGATTGAGAGCAAGTCACGCAGGAGAAACAGAGAATCCTCGACGAGTCTGACACTGGAAAGGATCTCTCCCGCTCCAACGTCCTCGAGCACGATCTGGACAAAATCCAACAGCCCTTCTCTCGCAATTCTACGGATACACTAGGATCAACGCAGCGCCTGTCCGCTTCAGGACACCATCACGACCGCATCCCTATAGGCTACTGAGGCTCACAGCGACCGCTCAATCGACGCAAACCTCGCATGACCACTACACCAATTTTCCCTTAGTCGGCCGAGTTCGGCCTCGATATTGTGCCGTCTGATTGATATCCCAACCTTGACGCGCTCCCCGCATTCCGCACCATTGAAACCATTCCGCTCTGGACTGCGTGGCTGTTCCGCACTGCAGTTCAATGCAATGCATCCGAATCTCAGCCCAGCGAGCGGGAAAGCGGCAATTGTCGGCGCAAGGGGATCAACTCGTGTCAAAAAACACTTGGTGGGTGTGGTGACCGCTTGCGCAATACTTTCAAGTTGGGACTTGAATCCCATGCGGGCAAGCTCCGAACCGGAGCAGATTTTCGCGCTCTCCACTATGGCCAACCGATCGCCTGGTCAATAGCCAACCGATGGTTGAATAGTAAAAGCTGTTGCGGAAAAGTCGACGACAAAAACCACGAATTTGGAGATTGTAGGCATGATGCCCCATTGTGGCGCCTGGGCGTTCTGGGGGGAAAGTGGTGTGGAGGAACGGGTTGACCCGCACCGGACCAGGCCAAGACGCCGCCAACGCCGTGGTGGATCGGCTCCGCGATCCGGGGGTGGAGCTTGCCCCGGGACCCGGCTGTGTCCAAGCAGAAATCCTACCGACGGCACGGCATCGATGATCGCGATGCACCAGACACAATCGGTGGGTTTTTACGCAGAGTTTTTTTTTTATGCTTGCCGCTTTGCCGTCGTCCACCCTCCCAAATTTCGGCTATCACTGCTGCGCCGCTGCTTATCCGTGCATGCTCAGTTCGGTAAGACCGAGTCAGTCAGCACGTCTCAGGGGAAGCGATCGAACCGAAGCACTGTGGTCTATGCAATGCGCGATGAATGGTCGAGGTTCCACCGAAATACCTATCCTCATTCCTTCTTCTCAGGAGACTGCAAGAGTAATAATTCTGTACTGGTTTCATCGGCTATGTGGGCCAAAAAAAACCAAAAAAACAGAGGTGGGGTATCTCCAAACGTCGTAAGTCATCCCCTGAATTGAAGCCCACATCTTCTTCTCCTAAAGCTGCCACGAGGTGTACACTCGAAGCTTTCCATCCAAAACGCCTTGTGTCCACGCCTTCCTGATACAAACCCTGTCGGATAAATTCAACGGGGGCTCCCAGTCCCCATCACTGGAAAACTAGGTACCTAGACTCGGAGATGTGCTGATACATCCAACAACACCTAATAAATAGCTTCTCCGGTCGTGGTTGGTGTTAGAAAGTTTTTGTTTTTCAAAAAGAAAAAATAATAAGATTAAATTTATGTTCCCGGATTCCAAACAGCCGCATGACAAGGCGTCCCGATATTCGGCACCACCAACATGGACTCATCCTGCGGGCCGGGCTTGAGGTAACAATTCCCTGGCGCCTTTCCTGCTGTGGCATTCGCCTTGCCCGTCCACAGCGGGATAAAGCTAACGGCGCCGCACGTCGTGTTGTCGCTGCGTCCAAAGATGGGGGGGATGTATTTTGTGTAGGCGGCACAGGCGTCCATGCAGGTGCTGAAACTGGAGGTAAAGAGGGAGAGGAGGGGGTTAAATTTTGCGTCGCGGTTGCAGTAGCGGGTGAATTTGAGTCCGCCGAGGACTGGATATTTACAGTGTTAGCTTTTCAGGGTTTTGTATAAATGGGGAGGGGGGAAGATTGCATACGTCCAAACGAAGTATATACCGTCCCCGTCACGCCCTCCGGATCCGCGGCACATCCCTCGTCCAAAGTGCCCACCGCCACGGCCGTAGGATTCGATCCCGGAACGGCTGTCGGCGTCCCTGCCACGGCGGAAAGCAGCGAGTTGGCGGCTTCTAGCTGGTTGGTCGCGTCATTCGCGCGCTGGGCTTCGATGCCCGTCCCGGCGGCGAGCCCAATCACCGCGGCAGACAACAGGGCAATGATGCACGAGAGGATAAACACGAGTAGGGTGCATCCGCAGACTGTCCGGCTCTTGATCGGCGCGAGGGTTGGTGGTGAGTGTGCTGCTGCGGCAGCGCTATATGGGGATGCTACTGAGGGAGAGGGGGCCGGGACGGATTTGGAGGAGAGATAGGGGAGAGGAGAGTCGGCGTAGTGTTGGGAATGCTGCGGCAGCGGATATCCTCCGGGCAGACCTGGCTGGTGTGGGTAGGCGAGCTCGGGGAAATTTTGGGGGGCGGGCTCAAGTCCGGTGTGAGGCGCCGCTTCGAGGCCCGGTTCGTACTGCACAAGAACGATTGCTGGTGGTTAGTTGGTCGATCTGAGTGAGTTGCAGGGAGTCGCCGGGAAGGATCTGGGGGGATCTCGAAGGAAGGATGTTGACCGATGAGTTGGGGTTCTGGGCGCGACTCACTGAAGCGGTCATGGTGTAGCCGTACGGATGGTTGGAAGACATGAATGCCCTCGTGCTACGGGCACTGGCGAGTACAAGAGGAAGGAAAAAGAGAGTGTATAGCTAGCTAGGTAGGCACTGAGATGGGAGCAGGAAGAAAACACCACGTCAGATAGGATTAGAGTAACGAGTGTGGAAATCCGAGCATGCGTAAAGCGCGACTGCAGGACGCCCGCGGAAGCGGCACAGGTCAACTCGATCAAGCCTTTAGTCCAGAACCGGGGGAGCAAGCAGCCCTGCGGCACCATTCACGGGGTACTTTCGTCGTGGTACCCATTTCGGGGATCGATCTCCAAAGCGGGCAAGGCCCACTCTTAGCTCGCTTTTGGGCGCATCTGCTTGGATGACAGGACGAACTTGACTCAATTGATCGAAAGTGACATTATAACGACCGTTCGCCTCGCACCGAAATCACACCGCCAGCGTGGCGACAAGCAATTTCTCCTATGATTGTTCGTCTTGTGGTGCTTACGAAGACCCGCGTTCGGGGATGGGCTGGCAAACAGGCGCTGGTATGGTATGCGACCCCTGACGGAGAGTACCGTGGCGCGCCTTGATTGATTCCATCCATCTCGGGACACAAATTTCGTCTCTGTCAAAACTGAAGGACTGCCATCATCTCAACATTCGAAACCGCCAATTCGAAACGGTCGATTCCCAGTAGGGCTGAAGAATGAGGAGATCCCTTGCGTGAAACTCGGTTAGCGAAGGTTACCTACCTGTGGCTCGGCATAAGACTTGACGAATGCCAATTGGCGGGGCGGTGGATGCCATTGCATTTACGTTACCAAGTGGAAAGTCTGCCCAAACCTGTTCACGTCTAGTTACTTTCTTGGATCCATCTCGTCGGAGAGAGTTGCCATTGGCAGCCCCCGTCGACTCAGATAGAGCAGCGAGGTGAGCAGTCACTTTACCCCGTCTGTGAGCGCCGAATGACGCCCGTGGGTGTATACCGTAACTTAGCTCCGTGGTTTCTCCCTGCGTGTTTGAGCTGATGTGAGGTCGCCCCCTTCCCGTGTGGGTCCAGCGCTCGCGGTCATTGCGTACCAATTCTTGCGCGACTGCAGACATTGGGGGCGAGAACCAAAGTCGCGGGTGATCTGAGGAGGAAGGCGAAACTGACCAGATTATCCAGCGGTCGACCGATTACAATCGAACTACAGAAAGTCGCAATTTGGTCCTGTATAAGACCGGCGCAGCACAGAATGGCATCGATCAATCGACGGATTTGACGTTGCACAAGAAGCACAGGCCATGAGGAATGCTTCTCGAAGCGGTTCAAGAGGCGCTGCCAAACGGCCCGCGCTCCCTGTCAGTCCGTCAGTTTGGTGGGGTCTTGGCAGCGATCGGGACCCTCACCCTCAATGACATGCAGCACAGGGTTCTCCCACCTTGTCCCTTCGCTCCTTCCTTTCCCAGTGCCGGGCTGGAACTCGCACTCAGTGGGTGCCTATCAGTTGTTGCCGAGGACTTGGCCCGGCGGCGAGAGTTGGGAGGGCGCTTTTGTGCAACCACCCTCAGGACAATGTGTGCCCAAACACCCCCTCCAAGCCGCGCGAGCTCAAACAGTTTGTGTTTTGACCCAGATCTGTGGATGATATCCCGCGATATCCCCCTCCCCAGCCGCCCCCAAATCAAGATCAATCGGTGATTAAAGCTTGCCACGGTTGATTCCTGATTCCTTCCCCTTTCCCTTGGTCGAGAACTTTTGTTTTGACGTGCCCGCGTTCCTCGCTCCTTCCTCCTCCGCTCTCGTCAGCTTCCTCGACTCCACAAAACCCCCCTGGCGCGGCGATTACCGCACCACCGAATGCCGCCCATTTTTTGAGAGTGCGAGTTTCGCATGTGGTCAGAATCTTAATCTCTTGTTTATTTCTGAAGTCAGCCAAACCGACAATGCCGACTTACTTGTGCCACGGCTTCCGGTGGCAGCGGCGAAGCGTCCGCGTCTACGTTGTGGTGCAGAATCTCGATGATGCCTCGCCCGAGTGGATCATCCCCGCCAAGAGCGCAACGTGTATCCTGGAATCCTTTTACAACCTCTTTGAGTTTCTCCCTTATTGCACCCCTACGGGGCCTGGCCTCGGCTCGCCTCCGAGCAGCGAAGAAGATGAGAGTTACATCTTCCACACGGTGGGGACCCCATCCATCAATGGCGGGAGCCGGAGCCGCAGCCAGAGCGTAGCGACGCAGAGTCGCCGGAGCCGATCGCAGAGTCAGAGCCAGAGCCACCGCAGCCGTAGCCGGGGCCGCCAGACTTCGCAGTCCCAACGCTCACAGCAACGACAAATTGATGACATTCACGCCGGAACCAGCGACGAAGACTTCAAGGCTCAGGAATGGTCTGTGGTCAAGGTGTTGGAGGAGTACGACCCCATGAACCTAACCGAAGTATCTCGCCCGTATGCCTATGTCGCCGATTATGTGGTGCGAGTCGACCTGTCAGTCTCCATCGCAGAGGAGATGCAACGTTACGAGGAGCGCATCAAGGCAGACCGTGATCCGCCCATGATGGGGCACGCGAGCGACGAGACAGGCCGCAAAAAGGGCAACAAGCGGACCGGCTGGTTCGAAAAGCTGCGAGACCAGCTCCAGCGCGGTGAAGACATCCGCTGGTACGTTGTCGTTAACGGGGATGAAGTGCGTGACTGGCCCGAAGAGCCGGAGCGCCGCTGGCCGGAGCGAACACAAAGATCAGCATCCAAGAGCGCCCAAAAACAGCACCACGCCCAATATATGCACCAGCAGCAAATATTTGAGGGTAACGACCGGCACAAGAAGCATGACTCGACTGGAGGCCCGCGGCCATCACGGGTCGGAGAGAGGCGGCCAACGGTGCCGGAGAAGGACATGCCCATGCCGATGGTCCGACCAAAGATGTCGATGGACGGGCATAATCTGAGGCCCAAGACACCAAAGGGGGGCGGTCTGCGACGGCTTTTCGGGCGGAGCCGACCAGAAGAGAATTATTCCCCGTGAGGTACGGTGCCAAACCACATAGACTGCAACATATCTGCAGACACAGGATATTTATATAGGTCCCAGTCTGGTTCCGATAATCCCGAATAAAACATATTCTCCTACAAATGCACCTCCACAAACTCCCACCTCGCCTCGCCCCCGTACTTTAGTACTAGCCCGCACCCATCTTCGGCAATACAGATCCGCTCCATCTCCTTCGCCTCCAGATTCACATTCAGCAACAAGTATCCCCCATCGGGATGCCGCCTCGCACAGAGATACTCCCAATCCCTGTGGTGTATCACTTTCGCCTCTATCTCTCCGGGCATATTTCTCCCCAAGTAGGTCCATGACGCCCCGTTCCGTAGACCCAACCACCCTCCCTTCTCTTCACACACCCAGTGCCAACACCCCGTGTGTTCGTACCGCATACTCCCATTGATAAGCCGGACTCGGCCTTGAAAGAGGGCGAGCGCCCGGTTTGAATCAGGGTTGTGTGTCTCTTCCGACGGGGGGAGGAGGAGGAGGAGATACGTCCGACCTGGCCAGGGCACTGCATCACGTGTGAGACGAGACGGAGAATGGCCGTAGAGAGTTATTTCCGATCCGGGTGGGGAAGTGGATTCGGGCATGGACGCGATGAGGAGGTCCCCATGCTGCTGGTCTCGGTCGTCCCGAGAGGGCAGTGAGGTCGCATCAGTCCATTGTCCCGCGGTAGTAGTAGAGATGGCGGAGGCGTTGTCGGAGTCGGATTCGTCGAGGTTGGGGTCGTTGGAGTAGTAGCCAGGGTCGTGGGAAAAGGGGTGGCTGTTGACTGTCATGTTGGGCATGTACATGTAGGCGTCTCTAGGTCAGCCTGTCATGTGTTATGTCAGTTAAACATTGTTGTTGGGGAGATGTGATGTTTTCAGTCTTGGTTGGGCTACCTGCAGCTTCTCGGTTGGGTTTCGGTTTGTTAGAGTGGCGAATCGGGTGTGTGATGACACTAATATCCAATCAGCTTTCGATGTCTGGTTTAAGGCCTTGCATGAAAGAAGAATGAGCGTATAGTAGAGGAACGGTAAACTGACTATTTCCAGTAGTACCTGAGTTTTGAGGACTTCCAATCATCATGATACTTGATGTGAACGTCCGCTTTCAGTCCCTGCTCTAACGCTCACCACAGAAGGATGCGGTATGGTATGAGTGGTAAATAGGAGGCCGTGGTAGCAAGCCCTCAATCTTGAGTCACTTACTAACGGCTCTAACAACAACATTCTGAGACACTCTGACGGCATTCTGTGCCAATACCTCTGCTACACCTGCCCTCAGACACAAAATCTAACACGCACACCGACACTGACCCCAGCGGCAGCACCAGCGGCAGCTCTGACCACCTCCAGACACCTATAAGCAGTCCCCGCCACCCAGTTCCACCGTTCCATACATGCCTTAAGGAAAACACAAGTATATGGAAAAAAATCAAATCCTCTAGAAAAAAACACCCAAGCAAGATTCTGCAATATCGAGATGGGCCAGTTCTATTTCCTGACACGCAAAAGGTTGCTAGTTTGCTTGCCCGTTGCTGCTTCTTGTTCACTCTTTGTCTCTCCCTCAGCCACTCGCTGTTGCAATTGTCACTCTCCATCCCGCTTGTTGTTCCCGTCTAATGCATGGGGGGGGGGGGTAGGGAAACGGGCAGCAAGTCTGAGCACAGTATCAAAAGGTGTATATCATATGAGTAGTTCAATGTAAAGCGGACATGAACACGAGTGCGGAATAGGCTCAGCCCCAACAGTTAGGCCGTCTGAGTTGTCAACGGGGCACACCCAAAGTGCATGGCCGCGGACTTCACGTGGAGAAAGACCCAACAGGCGGCAGAAAGCCAACTCAGCCACTTATGCTAGGCAGAGCCATCCATCACGGCAAGTCCCAACAGCCACCGTGACTACCTACACAATAAACCATGAACCCTCATCACACACTACCACCGTCAAGTTAGACGCCTAGAAGAGTAGTGATAACTCGCCGCACCCTTCCCCTTTCACTGTCTAAGTGGAACAGAACCATGGAACAACACAGACGACGCACAACGCAACACCATGCAACACCAAACTAAACCAGACCAAGTTTGAACACGCTCAGTCCAGTCCAGGCCATCCTGATCAAACGCAGACCGGGCCGGGCCAGCCCAACCGAGTCATGCAACATGAAACACCGACACGAACATGCGGAAACTAGGAGACAGAACAAGATTGAAAAAAAAGAGGAAAAGAAAAAGAAAACGCACTAGCCGTCAATCTCCCAGCGAGTCAATGCCAAGGGGGTATCCTGATGCAAAGCCAGCGACCAAAGCCAGCAAACCGAAACCAAGCCAACCCAAACAAGTTGAGACATTGACGAGAGACGTAGATGTAGACAGTCGTAGACTCAGAAGCAAAGCCAACAACGCCCCCCTACCATCCGACCAAACCTGACCAAACCTGACCCGCTCCGACCCAATCTGACACCAGTGAAAATGCAAAACCAAAAAGCAATTAAGAAAGAGCCTAACAGCACCTCCTCCTTCTTCCCCGCGATCCGTCATCATCCTGCTCTCTCCTATCTGGTGGCTCCACCGTCACTACCGGAGAGAATCCCGGCGAGAACAGCCAGCTTCGTCTGTCCCTTCCAACCCGGAAGCTGCCTCTCGGGTTGGCGCCATCAAAATAGCCACCACTGGGTCCTTCACCCCCAACACCCGCCAGCATACCCGGCGTGAAGCCATCCATGCCAGGCGTCGACGTAGCTGCTAACAGCGCTTGCTGCATCTTTCTGTTCTGCTCCACAAGCTTGCGCGTAACGACACGAAACACCTCGTCTACGCCCTCGCCGCTCTCTGCTGAAATCTCGTGGCACGCGTCCCAGCCCACCTCTTGACCCCAGAAGCCTGAGCTCCGCTTGCTGCTTGGGCTGCGCGGCTCGGCGCTCGAAGGCTGAGTATTACTGTTGAATAAGTGTTGCTGGTGGGGGTTGTGGTATGCCGCAAGTGGTGTGGGTGTGGGAACTGCTGATGCCGAAGCCGAGGCTGACACCGAAGCAGTAGGCGGGGGAGTTGATGACAAGCCGGGGGCGAGGTTTTCGGCAACGTAGGCGATGCACCGCTCGAATGGGACCTCACGCTTGGACGGGTCGCGTGCGACAATGTCGGCCTTGGTACCAACAACGTGCAACACAATGTCGGGTGGTAGGTTGCGGCGAAGCTCTGTCAGCCAGATACCCATCTCGGCGAAGGACTGAGCATCCGTGATGCTGTAACAGAGGATGCATGCGTTGGCCCCACGATAGTAGAGGCGAGAGATGGAGCGAAAACGTTCCTGGCCGGCTGTTGTATGTGATTTGTTGTTAACCAGGTAGCCTCCAAAGAGAAGAACCCCATTGGGCACAATTCTCAACTCACCAGTGTCCCAAATCTGCAAACGAACAACGGTATCCGTGTCCGAATCGACTACCCGCTTGGTCATAAAGCTGGCACCGACCGTAGATGTGATTTCTGCGGGTGTGAAGGCGCCTTTGACATAGCGCGTTACCAGCGACGTCTTCCCGACGCCCTGGGAACCGAGGACGACGATTTTGGCCTCGAGCGACGACGACATGGTTCGGGAATTTCTTCACCTCTCTTGTCTGTCTAGCTGCTGCTGCTGTCTCGGGCCTGTTAGAGACTCAAAAGAACGTGGGGGGGTTACAGGACAAAGTTATGTTTTGCCGTTCTAGGTGCTAATTCTGGCTAGCCTCGAACTTTTGGGGTCTCCCCACCCCCCCCGGGGGGGGGGGGGGGGGGGGGGGGGGGGGCAGGTCCTCTTTTTTCACACCCACCCACCAGATATGTAGTTAGATGCTGGGCTCGTAACTGTACCCGTAAGATTTGACGTCATAGATTGGAGATGGGGTAAGGACGTTTTTGTGATAGTGAAGACTAGCGAGGTTTCAATGGATAACAAACAGTGATACCTATCGATAATTTTATTGTCGCAATTGGTATGGTGCACCCGAGGAGCAGAAATAGAGGAAACGTGAGGAGGTGCGGGCACCAGGCACCAGTGCCAAAAAAAAAAAAAAGAGCTGAAGAACAAACGTTGAACGCGGGGCAGCTGAGCAGTTACATACCAATGAACAGCGGCGGCAGGCATCGCTTGGAGATCATCTGGCCACCAAAACGTTGCTCATCAAGGTTCATGGCCCAACGAGTTATTAGCCTCGCATCGGTCAGGAACCAGCAGACCAGCGCAGATGACTATCTTTCTGCAATGACGCACAAGATAATATTTATTTTCTTTCCCTCTCGATTACCATTCATTACAGTTTCGCGTTCACCTTGTCTGCCAGACCCATTCCTGTCCTCTGCGCGGGGCTCACCAAGGGATCATAGACGGAAATGGCCAGGTTGTCAGCCGGAGCTATCCCGTGGTTGAATAGGCTCCTAGTGTCGACCATGCTAGGGTTTAGCTCGGCCACCGTGGTGGCTCCGATCAGGCGCATGTTCATTTCCATCTCGTCTTTGAGCAACTGCATGGCGCGTCCGACGCCGTCCTGGCCATAGGTCGACATGGCATAGAGAAAGGGTCGCCCGATTCCCACGCCCTTGGCACCCAGGCACAAAGCCTTGATGATGTCTGTCGCCCGCCGGATGCCACCGTCTACGTAGATTTCAATCTTGTCCTCCAACCCCAACTCGCGCAGCACAGGCATGGTCTCGGCCAGTATTTCAATACCCGATCGCGCAAAGTCCAGCTGTCGCCCGCCGTGATTGGACAACACAACTCCCTGTACGCCCGCCTCAATGGCCTTGAGCACATCCTCGACACGCTGCACGCCCTTGAGCACGATTGGCATCTTGGTGATGCTTCGGAACCAGGAAATGTCTGCCCAGCTCAAAGTTGGATCGATGAAGCTGCTGATGGCCCGGGCTGCACCTTGGCTATTATCGGTCGTCTGTCCACTCTGCACGTTACTGCCCGAGTCCGTGAACTTGGATCGCATATCCTTCTCACGCCGCCCAAGCTGCGGGGCATCCACCGTGATGAACAGGCCTCTGCATCCTCGCTTTTCTGCGTGACCGACAATGCGTTGTGTGATAGCCCGGTCTTTGTTGACGTAGAGCTGCAGCCACTGCACTTGCCCAGGACTGGCCGCATCGACAATCTCGTCAAAGGAGCAAGATGCCAGAGTAGGAATCATCTGAATGACATTGTGCTTGTGTGCCGCCCTGGTCAAGACCACCTCGCCTTCAACGTGGCCTAGCTTACCGAGAGCAGTTGCTGTCACGTAAAAGGGAATATCAACCTTGGTTCCGAGCATGGTTGTGGTAAAGTCCACCTTTTCAACATCGACAAGAATCTTGGGCCTGAACCAGATGCGGTGGAAAGCACTGTGGTTCTCACGCATCGTCTTGCAGACGGTTAGTAAATCCCCACAACATTCACCGAGAAAAACTCACAATCTCATCATCTGCCGCGCTCGAATAATACCCCCATGCCGCCTTCTTCATAACCCTACGAGCAACAGCCTCAAAATCCATAAGATTGTAGCACTGTTCGAGGAGAGGAATCTCGAGGATTCGGCGTTGCCTCTCCTGTTCTTCAGGTGACTTGACCGCCTTCTCCTGCACCACAGTTGTCATATCGACAGGGCCGAGGTGCTTGGACTTGTCGAGGTATTTCTCCAGCGTGTCGGGTGGGTGAATAGGGTCAAACTCCTCAGTCGCGTCTTTGCCCTATGCGATATCAGCGACAGCGACCTACTGCCCAGCGGAGACACGTTTTTCTTACCGCATATTTGAGGATAATCTTCATCCCGCCGGGGTGTTCTGGGAGGAAGTCCGTGACATCGTAGGCCCGCCCGTGCACAATGACCCAGCAGTTATCTTTGCTGCTGTGCTTTGCGACCTCGACGCCAGTGAGGGGTGATTTTGGCCGTGTCATTTCGCCTCTCCCTTTTTTTCTCCTGGTGTCAACCTTTTCTGTCTTTTCGCCAATCCACAGTGCTCCCCTCCGAGTATACCCTGCCAGATCGCTTGAGAAGAAGGAGCAAGATACCGATGGCCCCTCCAAGATGTTTCGGGACGTCAAGAAGAGGGAAACCAGAGCAGATTCGATCCGAGGCGCCACCACCCCATAACCCAGTCCACTATAAAGAAGTGGAAGAAAAAAAATTCAACTAAGTCCAGCCCAGTCCAACCAGCTCACCGACAAGAACCAACACTTAACCAGAGCCGAGAACAGCACCAACCAGACAACCTCCACAGGAGCACTACCACTTTAGATCATCCGCTAGTCTTCTAGTCAACGTAGCGTATGTATGCGACGCCTAAGCCGCGTCGGTTGAGGCGAAAAGGAAGCTATAAGTTGGTGTCGGAAAATGAACTCCAGTCTGTAGTTGTCGTGATATGCTCAGGTGCGTATCGGGGTCCAATTCGAGCATCCGGCGTCGATAACGTAGATGGGAAGAGAGCTGGGAAAATGCGGAAGGCCGCTTTGGAAAGCAGAGAAGACGTAAAACCCAGATAGGATGGTGAAAATTGAACTCGCCTCGCCTCGGTTCGATCAATCCGGCCCACCACCCAACGATACGGCCCCACCACACCAATTCCAGCGGTGCGGGGGAAGCCTGTAACTAACTAGCGGTCGGGGACCCGGGGTTGTCACTGGCGCCAGTTACAGAACCCGCTGCGACTGGTCTGACCTGACGGGGTTGAAATCAGGGGGATGGACGAACCCCACGATATCGGATGACAGGGCCAATGGTTCATTCATTTTCAGCTCTTGAGAAAAACTATGCGACTCATCAATGTGTCTACTACTCTGAGTTCATTTCGCTAATAGATATCTAGGCGAGACGGGACTTAGGCTATCATGGGTGGACAGCAATTCCCTGTGCAATTCTCATGCTTGAAGCCGAAGCCTTGAAACATCAAGTACCTTCACGTTCGCTTCATGACCAAAAGCATTCCCCTCTCCCATTTCCCCCTTCACACAAGGAGAAAAGCAAGCCAGCCTAGTAGTAAAATATCATGTATGTAAAGGTCTGTACATTTCGTAGCAAGAGGTATCATAAAATAGCGGCCCCGAATCAAGTAACTTGAACGGCATTTTTATCCTCCCTCGACCACCTCCCAAACGCCAGAGACAGCCCCTCTGCCAAAAACGCCCACATGATGTAGTTGTGAGCAAAGCCATTACCTCCCAAGACGCCAAACCGGCCAATGGCCCCTTCGAAAAAGAACAATGATGTTACAATGCTTAGACCCAGTCGTCGAATTCTCCATCCGCATCCAGATCTTCAGTGCTCTGCTTTCTTGGGCGACCCCTCTTGCGATGTTGCGACGACGACCGGGCCCTCTTTTTTCTTCCGCCCGGTGTATTTCCCAGCGCCTTGCGCTTGCGGCCCCGGCCAGATGACGGCTCTTCTCCATCCTCTTCACCTTCATTGGTAGGCGTGGCAGGATCCTCCCCATTCAGATCCTCATCTTCGTCCTGTACCAAGAATTCTTTGTCGACGTTCATTAGTTCGACGAACGCCTTGCAAGTCTCGATCATCCGTTCCCTAGAGGCCAAGCCCGTCATGATGGCCGTCATTTCCTCCCAGACCTTGTCGCCCGTGATGCCTTGAGCTCTCACCGGTACTTTACTGAGGTCCTTGGCCTGAGCCTTAGCCCTACCCTCCCGTCTGTTGGTTCCCATGCTGTACAGCCGGCGGAGATAGGTTCGCGTTTCCCAGACGGCCAAGAGAATCATCGAGGCAGCCGTCAATTGCCGCATTCTCTTAGTGCTGATTTCCGGATTGTTATTATCTGACTGCACCTGTCCCTCAGCAGTGGCGACCTGACTCGGCTCCAAAGCATCCATCCGGACCGCAAAGACTTCGGACTCTATTGCCTGCGCAACCGTGGCGCCCGTTGATGTTACTAACTTCTCCATTGAAGCCACGATGGAGTGCACCTCGCCAACGGTGAGATACTCAAAGAAGGCAATGTTCTCGATAACAAACCGAGCGTACTCAACGTGAGGCGGAATATCCCCGGTGACTTCAAGTTTGGAAACGTCAAAGTCAATCTGCGCACAAAGCTTATCGAGGAACCTCTGGCGGTTTTTGGATTTGCTGATCTTCAGCACTTCCATCATGAGATGAAGTTTGGGGGTGAACGGATCCGCTGTCGCACCGCGGGGGTCCTTGACAATGTCCCTCTGGTACGCAAACGCGGCTTGCAACGCCTTGACGTATTCGCGCTCTACAACCGTCTCATGCTTGGCATGCAGCGCCTTGTGCTGAGCGAATGCAAGTTCTGAAATGTGGCGGTTCGACGATGTTTCCAAAGTGATAAAGGTAACACCCGTCTCCTTCGGATGAACTAGACCCTGCCGATTGATGCTGGAGAGCACCTCAACAGCGAGGTAGGCGTGGTTGTCCTCGGTAGATGTAGCAATACGGGTGATCTCCTTTAGGAAACGGTGTGTAGTTGCGCTCGCAACATCGTCGTAATTGGTGCCTCCTATGACCGTGAGCTCGCGTTTTTTCTCGCTCTTGGCACCATTTGCCGCGGCCGCTTCTGGGTCCTCTTCCGACCGCTTCTCCTCAACAAAGAGAAACTCTTTGAACGACCGCAGAATCATCGACTCTAGAACCGGTACCTGGCTGTCAAAGACTTGCTGAAATGTCGTGTACACGTTGGCGGCGACGTAGTTCCTCGGAGATGACTGACACACCAGTCCAACCGCATCTAGGGCTGCCTTTCGTAAGTCCATAGCAAAGTTGGGCGAAGCCCAAGGCACCAGCACGTCAATCATCAGCTTCGAAACGGATCCAGACCAATTGGTAGGTGCATTATCCTTGAAAAACTTGCGCTCGTCTTCGAGGTCGAAATGCTTGCCGATAATGCCAACGAGCAAGGAATATCGAACGAAGTGCCCGGTGTCTTTTGGGCTGAGCGGAATCTTCGTCTTTTGCACCAGTGTCCGGAGCTTTCGGATGCCCGCTACACTGGAATTGGCCATACGAGCTACGTTCTCTTTAGAGTTTAAAAGAGTGCAAATGATGGAGAGACAGGCGGCGACGTCGTCGATCAGGGCGCGCTTGACTTTGGGCATAGCGTGAAGCAAGATAAAACGGATGTCCTTGAGAAAATCCGCATGTGCGCTCGATAATTGAGGGAGCACCCGGCGGTAAATGACAACAACTGCCCTGGCCACATACATGTCGTCGGTTGTGTCGACTGACTTAATGTGCGGCTTGAGCAGCAGTAGCTGCTCAAAGGTGAAAAGACTGGCCTCGGCCCTGGCAAAGACCATCAAAACCTGGAGCACATCTTGGCCAGATGGGTTCGTCGGGTCGTCCGATTCCGGATTGTCGATCATCTCGAACATGCTGGCGACCAGCTTCTTGCACACTTCGGTAGATGCGTTTGCTGCCTTTGTCTGGGGCGTCAAAAGTGTCTGTAACACCTTGTCGAGAATGTTGCTTGCCTGGCTCTTTCTGATCGTGCAGACCATCAGAGCAACATGGTCAGCAAGAGATGTCTGAGACAATGCCGAGTTTTCGCCGCCCTGGAAGGGAAGAAACCAAATCTCTTCGACCATTTGACGCGCAAGGTCTCTGACACCCTCCTCAGGGTCTTGCACTCTGTGGAGTAGCCCGTTTGCAATGTTAGACCGCAACGTCTTATTGTTGTTGCGAAGATAGATGTCTTTAGCGAGCTTCATCGCCCGTTTGCGAACGCCCGGACCTGCATCACTGAACCTTTCGACGACAGTCCCGACCATTTTCTCCTCAAGGGCAGGTCGCATGGCGATACACTTGCCCATCAGGCCCAGGGCAGAGTCGCGGACTTGGGTGGAAGGATCGCTGGAGCAGCGAAGTACGAGCTGGAGAACCATCGAATCACCATCAAGGATCGATGAGTCTGCTTCCAAGACCTGATTTATACTTTTCAGGCTCTTACTCCTCACCGTGGGCTGGTCACTAGCCATTCCCTGAAGGAGGTTCTGTACGATGTGGCTGAAATGCTCGCACAACGGAGATCGGAGAAGCGTGATGGCGTACGATAGCTTTGCTTGACCAGCCGAGACCTCCTTAAAGGAGAATTCGTTGGATAACCACCGGCGGTCCTGGATCATTTGCCGCAGTCGATACGCAAGGCGGCCAAGCTCCTGATCCCGCTCCGCTACATCATCCTCGTAGGAATCGTAGCACTCGCTTGCTCTGTTGCCCCAGGCGGAAACTACATACGAGATGGCACTTGCTAGATGGGGGTCTTCCGAGTATCGGCTCTCTAGGTATTCTAGTGTGGCACGATATGGGCCGACCCAGGTAATCATTTGTTCTGGTCTAGACTTTTGCTCGAGCGCAGAGGATGCCAGCTCTGTGAGAAACAGCCCGAGAGTGTCGGCATCTCGAGAGTCCAATGCGGCAGCTGTTTTCCGGACATGACCTCGAAGTTTAGAGAGAGCACCTCCGATGATGCCGAGGAGCTCCAGTGCCATGTTCTTGGCGGTTACGGCTGTCTTGTCATTTTCCAAAAGCTTCAGCATTTGAACCGTAAGAAGCCAGAGCAGTAGATCAGCAGCTGGCCAGTCCGGGTTGTCGAGACAAAGAGTGAAGTCTTCGACGAAAAGGTCGAGTAGATTGCGGTACGGTGTATCGCCCGATTTTGTTGACTTCATGGCTCGGTTGACGATAAATTGCGTAACATAGCTGGCATTCTGCTTCGCGTTCACAATAAGAGGACTGACAACATTGCCTAATTCCTGCATTGCCAACCCGCTTTGTGCGGCAGCGTGCTCTTCATCGCGAATGGAAAATGCCAGGCCTGAACTAGTGGCATTTCCATTCTCTGAAACTTCGTCTAGTGACTCGAGGGCCTTGGACCGGCCCGTTTCCCTTGTGTCGTCGACCTTGCCTGCGCTGGTTTGTATAAGGCGCATGATAAGGGCAGAAACCGGTTGTATGCTGTTTCCGTCCATTAGTTTAAATGTCCGAGCCCGTTTGCCCAGAGGCAGCTTCTCGAGGGAGGTCAGGATCTCATCGAAGATGCCCTGACGCTGTGCCGCATTGAGAAGAAAAATTTGTGATAGCATGTCCATGGCCACCAGACGGAGGCCATCAAACTTCTGTGTGTCGATAACCGAGTCTCGCTCGGCGTGGGCTGTTTCCATAAAGATTAAACGGGATGCTTCAAACTCTAATGTGTTGGTTACCGTGTCCGAAGTATCGATTTTGGATATTAGCGTAGCCATAAGTGAGAAGAGTTTCTGGCAGTCGTTCAGAAGAGCAACAATCTTCTTCTTGTGAGACGATAATGCCTTGAAAGCATCAGCCGTGCTTCCTGTGCTCCGCATCTCGGCAATTGGGATGACAATGCCATCCGCGATGCGTTTAAATAAATTGAGACATTGCTCGATGGTGTCTTCCGAGTATAGCTGTTTGTCTTGCCGGCCACCGCACATAACCCTCAAAGAAGTCCTCGCTGCACGGATCGCTGTTTCGAGGCTAGGCAACTGCTGCAGCCAATGCTCGACATCCGAGTCACCCCACGATCCTTCAATTTTGATCTCGAGGGATTCCGCCTGCTTAAGTGCGCCATCGCCCAGCCTAATGAGTCGCAGGAGGCTGTCAAGAGGGACACTTTGATAGCAGCTTAAAGATATTGTCTTGCTCAGCAACGTCTGAGCTCTGGTCTGGGCAATAGACGACAGGGTTGTTTCGTTGTCCAAGGTCAAAATGACGACATCGTTCCCAGTCTGTGATGCTATAGCATGGTTTTCAGCTTCAAAAACATGTTGGAGGAAATTCTTCAACTCATGGAAGGCAGAGTCTGCTCGTTGACGCAGGTCCAAGCTTTCCCCATAGGCGTCATCTTCATCAAAGCCGTCGCGCTTGCGTTTGCGGGCTGAGAGATTTATCGGCTCATCAGGCTCATCGGCGACAACGAGGAACTCGCTTTTGTTGAACGAAGTGGCCCGGGGAAGCTCAACGGCAATTGCTGTCTTTTGAGACCCAGAGTTGGGTTGAGTCCTGGCAGGTGGCCGATTAGGCGTGATTGGGCTCAGATGGTCCACTGAGGCCCCTTGAGCAGAGACAATTGGTGGTTGGGACGGGAGGGGTTGCTGTGCGTTGAGCTGAGGACTTGCTTGAGGGGGGGCGTTTGTAATCACGGTTGATGTTGGGCTAGAGCTTGACTTGACGCGATCGGCTGACTGTTGTTCTAATTGGCTCTTGGTTGGTAGAACAATCTCTAGCCTAGTTGTGTTGCGCGCATGTGCTTGTTTGTTCTTTGATGCAGCAGAGCTCTGTTTCAGCTGCTCGCCTTTTGGAACGACTGGAGAGGCTGCCTTCGAGACCGATGCCCTCGGTACAGTATGATATTCACTCGGAGTCATGGTACCGGGGGTCTCCGGGGTCGGATATCGAAAGGGTATGGTGGCTTGGTCATAGACAAGCTTGGATAAAGGCGAAAGGCCGGTTGCTAGCGATGTGATTTTATGTTGTGAGGAGCTAGACGACCTCGGGCCGGTTTTGAAGCGACTGGGATAAACGATCAACGAGCGTGCTAGGTGAGTGGTGGGGATGAGGGACGTACAACTCAGTTACGCTGGCGCGCTCGATGAGCTGCTGCACCTGGTGCGCGGACTGTTGAAGGCGCTTCGAGACAGCGTCACTGCGCGCGGCCTCTTGGTTTAAAGCATCGTACTCTTGGCGGGAGACAAGGCCGCTCAGGCTGGGCGCGGGAGAAGCAGAACGTATCGACGGCGTGGGGAGGATACCTGTGACGAAGGAGGAGAGGCGGTTAGAGAGGGCCCAGCAGGTTGACGAGGTAAGGGGAGAAAGTTTGGCGAAGAGGAGGGGAGGAGGAGAGGGCTGAAGGCTGAGCTGTGAACTCACCCGAGTCAAACGGTACGATTGAGGTAAACGGTGTGTAGGGGAGGGCCTCGTAGAGAGTGAAGGGGCGTGAGAAGGTCTGCGGCGGTCCAGGAGAAGCATCTGAATTGCCCGACGGAGCGCCATGGTGCACGGCGGGCCGAGAGTTTGCCATGATATGTGTCTACTGGCCACGGCGCATGGCTGGCAGCAAAAGCAGCAAACGGGCAGCGCTGCGCTGAGATCACACTGCGTCGATGCACCTAAGGACCGAGACAACGAAGTATGGCCTGGTAGTGTTCGCTCGGTATGCGACGGTGGCATGAACGACTCGATAAAACGACCTTCTAACAAGAGCACCGCGCCCGTGTTGTCGACAAGAGTGCCGGGACCGGGAGGGCGTCGAGATTGTTTGTGATTTGAGCAAACGGAAGCGTCCGTGTGAGGTGAGGTTGAACTCCACCAAAAGCTCCGCGCTAGCACTCCCTGACCCTGGTTTCCCCATAGGTTTTGTAGTCTGTGCGCAGGTTCCCATCAAGAAAGCTTGGCGGAATCCCAAATATCTTGCTTCCTTCTCTGGCAGGCAAAATTTTGCCGACCTTTGAGCCTATCGATTCTTCACCTGCAACTCACCAGTCAAACTCCCCAGCGAAAATGGCCGCAATCGGGTCGTTGATCTTCTGCACGGACTGCGGCGACCTCCTCCCTGCGTCCAAGGGCAGTGAGAAGAATATTTTGCATTGCCATTGCTGTGGCGCAGAAAACCCAGGTGAGTGAACCCTAAGGCGAGAGTATGTCATTGCGCCGGCTCTGCTGCTAAGCACCTACTCACTAGACCAACCCTCGAGGACTATCATGACGAAAAGCAAGCCATCCGATTTTCCCTCGATATTACGGCAGAGACTCTCCAGCGTCCAGACAGTGGAGAGGCACAAGGTGCAAACCGAGAGGATAGACGCCAACACGGACTGTCCGAAGTGTGGAGTTCGTGGTGTACGGTATTCCGAGGTTCAGCAGCGCAGCGCAGATGAAGGATCAACTATTCTGTTCAATTGCGTCTGCGGCAATAGGTATGGACGATATTTCTTACCCTGCCCCCCCAAGTGACCTACACTATGGTCATGTCTAACGCCAGAACGCAGATGGTCGGTCAATAACTAGAATGTATGCTTGGATGAGGTGGAATCGCCTCCAGAATTAGCCTCTAGGCGGATAATTCTTATCGTCATAACTAGATCCGATGTGCCAGCGTCTCACGCAGTTCCTGTGGCTCCCGGGATCAACGCATACTCGGTTTCGTCGCTCTTTTCGTACTCGGCCATGTCAAGGGCGACAAGGACACTCTCACGAACCACAACTTCTTTGTCATTGAGGAAGCTCTTAAGAGTTTCCTCAACTCCATCCTCATCGCCCAGGCTTCCGAGTGCTTCGGCAGCCTCGTGTCGCACCATGCTGGCCTCTTCGAGATTGCTGAGAGCTGCAGTGAGGGCAGGGATCGAAGCTGGATGTGATAGTTGGCCGAAGACAAAAGCGATTTCGTGGCGGAATAATGCTGAGGGATCATCCATTCCCTTGGCAAGCGCATGGATGGCAGGCACAGCGGTTGGAAGGTCAGGGGGCGAGGCTAGATCGCGGAGTGCAAACATCGCTCTGTACCTTTTGAAGAGTGGGAGACTTGTATCCATCAATGCTTTCCTCAACTCCTCCACCGATGTGTTGCTCTCAGGGATGGGGGGTGCAGGATCGACAGACGCAAAGTTGCTTGAGCTGTTAGTTAGGAATTGCAGCGACAGTTCAATGGGAAATACGATGACTACCTTTGCCGCAACTTTTCTTGTTTTCTTTGCTCTGAGTTCTCCCACTGTATTCTGTCGATGGCAATCTCGCATGTTTCTTTAACGACGACCTCCTCTCCGTTGCGGTCCCGGAACCGCCGAAGGACATTCAAGCTGTTTGCATTGCCCAGCGCGCCCAGCGCCTCAGCCGCCTCATGTCTACACATGGCATCCTCTTGTAGATCTTCGAGAACCGCCGTCAGGTGGGGGATGGCGGCATCGTTGCTCGTTTGTCCGAGACAGTACGCCAATTCATGCTTAAGTAGCGCAGATGGAGAGGTGAAAGCTGCGGCGATGGCATTGATGGCAGCAACCGATTCGCCGGGTGTGCCCAGGCGGGCCAGGTGCTTGAGCGAGAAGAGGGCGCGGAAGCGCACAGGCAAGGGTGTGGCCTCGGAGCACAGGCTCTCGCGCAGGGCGAGGATGGTCGCATCCGCCGATGCCGGTTCGGCGTTCGTCATCTTGGTAGTTCGGGGGGATCAGAGGGATTTCCCAAGCGTCGATGGGGGGGAAAAGGAGGCGGGGAGTCGACTGAGCAGGAATGATATTTGATTCTACTGATCAAACTCGATCGATCAACCCTTTAGGACCTACAAAACGCGGGGTGACATTTTTTTTTGGAGGGGCATTTTTATCCGATAGCGATAAGATCTGGAAGTTCATGTGCCCTAGCCTTGGCCCCCTGGAAGATTGTTCGCGCGATACTCCATGGCTTGGCTGCGGGCGAAGATGGACCACCTACCCGGGCATTTTTCCTAGTATATTCCTAAGGGTTTGATGATAGAAACTTGAGGCCTTAATAAGGAAGATCAAAACCTTAAAAAGGAAGTTTCAAGACCTTGGATATTAGAACCAAGACCTAAATATTTTGGCTTCAGCCCTCGCGAAACAGCTGGGAAGCTGCATGTGTTTATCAGATGTATTATACAACCCTTGCAAGGTAGTTACTCACCAAGTCCTACACTAACAAACTTTCAGCGGTTAGATTATAGTTATCCCTTTTCCCTAGATTTATGGGAAATTATACGTCGAGGCTAGATAGTACATCAAAAGGGTTATCAGGCCGCTGGTTGGCATTTCCCTTTGACATGGATGCCTTTCTCTTCTTCGATTTCGTCGACTTTACAGCCTTCTTCTTTGCCTTTTTCGGTGTTGGGCTTTTTTGTATTTTGTCCATCTGAGTTAGAACGTCGGCATTGTCAGCGAAGACCTCAGTCAAGCACTCGACCCAATTTGTCATCAGAAAGCCGTTCAAGATCCTCTCGAAATCTCTTAACGAGGGGAACCCCTCGAGAGATGGCAGTGCTTCCAGCAAGCGTCTAATGTACCACAAGGAATCAGATAAACTGCTTTCGGGAACGTAGTCTTCTGCCAGTTCCAATACTTGACTGAGTATCCTCAGCGAATATAAGAACCCTTGGGTCTGGGCCAGAAAATGGACAAAATCCCATGATCTTTGATCCAGCGTTCCAGCGACGCACTGCCGAAGGAGCTGGAAGCTTGGGGGTTCATCCTTCCCACTTTCCAATGTGAAAAGGACATCCTGGCAAACGACCATAATTATCCAGAAACATGTACGGTCTGCGAGCTTTGTCCCGATTTTTGACAGAAGGTCCTTCAAGCCAGAACCGTCCATGCCAATGTTTGGTGGCACTGTAGTTTCGAGTCGTGTACCGGAGGAATGCATATCCAATCTCCGAAACTCCACGACCGAAGAGAGTGACACGCCCTTGACAATCCCGAGAACTTGGTATGCGAGCACCCTTATACTCTTGCTCATCTCCCATGCACTTATACGAGTCGGGCACTCGAAAAGGGAAGGGAGAAACATATCCAAGGAATCATCCGAATCTGACAAGGTGGATGGTGAGTAATTTGACCTTGCGTCGAGTTCATCCTCTTCCGCTTTGGTTTCCACCTTTCGCCTTGGTAAACATTGAAGAGCCAGCTCAGACACTCTAGGGTCTAGGCCGGGGCCGTCATTGGGTATTCTACCCGGAGCCATGTCTGGAGAAAGATACTGCTTGAGAAACTTTCCATAAGCTTCCGGGTCGCTCGATGCCGTCTCGCTCCGTTTTGCTCTAGCCACGGCCTGCCCCAAAGTCGCGTGAAAGTCCTGGTAGATTTCGAAGCCGAGGAGCGCAAGGCCGTCGTTGCGACAAAGCGACAGACGCCTGCAGATTTCATAAGGACAGAACTGTGCGGCATAGATTCGACCTTCCTCCTCATCGGCATACACATCTTCAAAAAATACAACACGGCCTTCAGGGCCAAGGTCGTAGAGGAGGAGATCTGAGTCTCCAGTAAACACAACCCCGCCGCTGAAGAGGGCTTTCTGGGCGCAGAAACTGTCTGCTTCGCCGGGAACCATCTCGGTCAGTGGAGCATACTCTACGTTGCGTCTCAGGGCGTCAATGATGGCTGGAACTAAGAAAGAAGGTGGAAGAAGTGAAGGTCGTCTGGCTCTCGGACCGGGGAAAAGATCCACAATTGTCCTTTCTAGGAAGCCGCCCGTTTGTCTGGGCACGCCCGCTGGGTGACCAAGGCGATAGTTGAAAAGGCCTTTGGAGATGCCGCGGACACGCTCTATACGTTCAGGCTTTTTTGGGCTCGGAAGATAACCGTCAAAACAGATGTTCGATCTAGGAGCGTTTGATCAGATCAGCAATGCGTCCAAAATGTGGGCTTGATCTGACCCACACAGAAAAACCGTAATTGGAAATCTGCTGGAGCCATGCGATGGCGGTTTCTCCGAGCAGTTTGTAGGATGGCTGCTCAAATGGGCTTGGCCCCAGGCCTCTTGTGCAGAGGCCGTAGATGTGATAGGCAAGTGCAGGTCCGTCGATCGTGACCGAGCAGGGCTTGATGATGCCATTTTCAGCATATGGTTGCAAATAGGACTTCAGATGAGGGATTCCCATTTTCTCTTCAGCTGTTAGAGTGAATGTTGAAAGAAAGGAATGGAGATATTGTCGTGAAAAATTGAACGGCAGGTCGGCCCAGGCCCGTGGAATATCCCGCTGCCTTCGAACACAGTTCCAAAGGAAGCATGTACCCGTTTGCTATGATTTGTGGGGGTGCAAACGAAAAATAGCGAGGTCCTCCATCCTGGGAATGGCTTTCGATGAGCTACGTGCCACAGACAGACAGACGCCAATGGGTTTGGGATGGATTGGCATTCTCACCATCTACCTATCTGACCGAAGTAGGTGGAAATGAATTTCTTTCACCGCACTTGTTCAGGGTTGGGACCTGAAATCCATTTCAGAAATCTAGGGGGTTATCAGCACACAAGGAAATAGCGACATTTTGCAAGGAAATCTACCATTACAAAGCTGGAAAGTGTAATCATCCCAAATCTACGTGCTCATTCTTGGCTGGCAGTGAGAAACAGACCTGAATCCCACAGATAACCCTAGCCCTACACTCTCCAGTAAGTTAGTGGAAATTCAATTTTCGGAAAAGAGGCTTGAAAACGTGAAATTTTGAAATGTAAGAAAAAGATTGTGGTGAAATTTCCCATCCCTAATCCGAAGTTGCTTGACAAGACCCGAAAGAGAGAAAACCCAGGTTCTTCCCCACTCCCTTTTGGGACCCACTTCCCATCCAATCGCCTACAAATTTTGGAGAAGCGGGAAATTTTAACGCATCTCTCCTACAACCATCTCTCTTCTTAGAGTCAATTGGGCCAACATGCGAGGCACACTGATCTTCGCCGGCAGCTCATGCCCAGCTCTTACGGGCAAGGTGTGCGAAAATTTGGGCATGGCACCCGCGGCGGCCGAGCTCACACAGTTCTCCAATGGAGAGACGAGTGTAAGAATTCTGACCAGCGTTCGAGAAAAGGATGTGTTCGTTGTCCAGTCCGGCAGTCCCAAGATCAACGACACCATCATGGAATTGCTGATCATGATCTCGGCCTGCAAAGGAGGGTCTGCAAACAAGGTCACTGGTATGTTACCTTCTTTCAATTCAACCTCCTGGCCGATTCCCAGTTGACCCACGCGTAGCCGTGCTGCCCTACTTCCCATACAGCCGACAGTCGAAAAAGAAGTCGCATCGCGGCGCCATCACCGCGAGGATGCTTGCTAATCTCCTCCATGTCGCTGGCGTGAAACATGTCATCACGGTCGATTTGCATGCGTCGCAGATGCAAGGCTTCTTTAAGTGCCCAGTCGACAATCTCCACGCAGAGCCGTTGATCGCTCGGTGGATCCGACACAACGTCCCCAATTGGAAGGAAGCTGTCGTTGTATCCAAGAATGCCGGCGGCACGAAGCGAGTCACGTCGCTTGCGGATGCTCTTAAGCTCAACTTCGGCATGGTGACAACGGACAAGAAGCGGGGGACCAACATGACAGCAAGCATGATCATGAACCACCTTGACGGGATCGAACGACAACCTCTGTTAGATTCAATCGCAAGCCAGATGGGCACCAACTCGTCGGGACCCGAAAATGGTACCGCGCCGACTGAGAATGGACGGTCAAGACCTTCTCGTACTATCGCAGATTCTCAAGGGTCTCCCCGGCGACCAAATGGCCCACCCCTACGAACCTCAAATCAACCCAGATCTCCACTGTCGAGGGCACAGACTTCAACATCTCAAACATCTGCCATTGAGGAACTGGAAGAGGCCGAGCTGGATGGACCCGAGTACAATGACCAGCGGGCGCACGAGGTGACCCACGGTCGTTTAGTCCAGGGCCACATCGTGGCCGACGACTTCCCTTCCCCTGCTACGTCGGCAGCTGACGCTAGCGTCATTGAGGAAGACCCGATGGCAATGTCGCACGCATCGTCATTTTTTGCCCCTCAAAACCACGCCCTTGGAGGCTCGGGAGATGCGGCCAGCTCCGACGAGGAGGAGGAAGTACTCAAGAACCCAAAGGTTGAACACATGATCACCCTAGTAGGGGATGTGAAGAACCGCACTGTCCTCATTGTCGACGACATGATTGACAAGCCTGGCTCTTGGATTGCTGCGGCCGAAACGGTCGTCAAGCGTGGTTTCGCCAAGAAGGTTTACTGCATCGCAACCCATTCTGTTTTTGGAGCCGATTGCCTCGAGCAGATGGAGGCTTGCGACTGCATTGATTACATCGTCGTGACCAATAGCTATCCAATTCCGGAAGAAAAGGCACGCAATTCGAGCAAGCTGGTGGTCCTTGATCTCTCCTTCCTTCTCGCCGAAGCTATTCGCCGAAATCATTACGGCGAGTCCATGTCACCGCTGTTTTTGCACATGGGAGATTGATAGGTTTACTGCCCAGCACATCTGGGCACACCTAGCGATTGGCAAGGCTAAATCTTTTATCATTATGAGGTATGTTTGGCGACCTGGACTGACAAAGCGTGGCGTTAAGTGACGGCGGGCGGGTTCGACGGTCCCACGTTGATACTCGGCGAATTCAATCGCACGGGATAGACTTGAGCATAAGTCAGATACCGAATTTACATGATCACATCCGCCGCTGGTTTTTGATCAGTGCTGGAGTGGGTTGCCTTCTGCTTCGCTCGGAAGCCGTTTCCTATTTTCCTTTTCACACCTTAAATTCCACCCAACGATGCTGTCATCTGGGCAGCAGGAGCAATGTCCATCCCAGGACGTGCCCCTAACGGAGCGTTGGAAGATTATTCGTCCTTCGGGACTATCCGATCCAGAAGGCCCCTTGTCCAGGCCTCTACCAGTAAGGTCGCTTCCGCAAGGTTTGGTGGGCAAGGGGCAAGAGAAGTTTTGGTACATATCTTGACATTCTAGTCACCTTAGACTAGATTAAGAGAGTTCTGTCCGCTAACACAGTGGCTCAATATCACTTCCATGTGCTTCTAATGAATATGGCTTGTGAAACATGGTGATTGGTATGTTTGCTGTCGTGGGCTCAAGCAGATTCAAGCGCGGGAACCTCTTCCAGCCTTGGTTATTCTTTAGAGCATGGCAAACGGCTAGCTAGCTCGCCACAAATCAGCCAGCTCACCAACAAATGCGGAGTCACACACACTCCCTTACCACCAAACTTATCTGACCGCTGCCCATCGGCATTTAGATTACATGCATACTGACGAAGTACCTAGTGCAGTTGTGTGGGCACTAGATTAACCATGTCACCTCACCAAACTGAGGTCCGCGGTCCATGCAACTCCTCCAGCAACTGCTCAAACTGCATATGCTCCCGGCGCTCATCTGCCTTTGCAATATCCTCTAGGAGATCCTCCTGGTGGCTTCCCTCTCTTCCAGCCATCTTAATAATCCGCCACGCGCGACGGAACTCGTCGCGAATTGCCACAATACCATTGTGCGTTACGGTACGGGCCACATTGTGTTCGAGTTCGAAGGGATCTTCAATCGCAAACAGGTATCGGTGGCGGACCTCCTTGAATTCGCGCGTGACTTGACCGCCGGCTTGCGTCGCGGCGGGAGGTGAGCCTGGTTGTTCTAGCGGGGAAGCATCCGGTACATGAACAACAGATGGGTCAATGCTGGCAGTGACGGTCGGCACAAGTGGCGGGACTGGCGCTGCTTTTACCTCAATGACCGTCTTTGCCCCAGTCCAGCCCTTTTCCTGCTTGGAAAGCAGGCCGCCGTGTGTTCGGAGGCTGAGGACATCACGTCCCCAATCAAAGCCGCGGGCTGGAACAGTACTCATCTGATTGCCTTGCGCATAGTACTCAAAAAACCCACGGAGAAGTTGGCCGATGGAATCACGGTTTTGGGTGAGTGCATTCTCGCGAGCCAAACGTTGAATCTCAACCTCATCTCGCCAGAACTGAATATCTCGCCCCTTGCACTGCATCGTCTCCTCAACTTCCTGTGGCGTCAGGTTCGGTGGAGGAGGACGGGCCAGTTTTTGCAGGTTCGGACAAACGAATGGCTGAGCAATGTTGACAAGGTAGTGAAGCACCATCAAGACATAGCCGTAGCTGCTCAGGGTTCCCCGGTATGGCGAGTTGATCTGGCGGACTTTAGCCCAATGCTTGATAAACAGAACCAGGGGCCGAACTCGCTCATCGCAGTGCGAGTAGCAACGCAGCAAGAGGGTATTCTGGAGCGCAAGGTGCGCCGAGAAGTTAATATCACACTGAACGCCAACGCCAAACTTGGGGAATTCCAGGCGATCTCTGTAAGGGTCTCGAGGCTGGTTCGGGGCCATCTTGGCAGGATCACCAAGGCTGTGGATCCTGGATAGTAGTTGTGCTCCATCGGCGGGAAGCGGAATAACTAGCCTGAAAAGCGGGTCGTTTGTTATCGAGCCGGTCAGTTGAGCCCGCAATACGGTAATGTAGTCCCTGATGATCGCCCTAGCAGGTTCGGGATATAAGTCCTTCTCAAGGCATTTCTCGTATTCCTGGGCAAGCTGTAGGCTCTTGTGCCTCCTCGAAATGGCGCGGAGAAGAAGTGCCTTCTTAGACTGCGAGGCAGCATACTGTTGGACTTGCTCTCGGATCTGCTCGTTGAAGATGCCTTCAACATAATAATGGATTACCAGATGAAGTGCCGTGTTGTCTTCGGACGACTCGTCCAAAATGCCCAGTTCCGACATAACTTTAGTTGTTCTGGAATGGTACGCCGCGGCAGTTTCGTGCTGGCCTTGTGACAGCAGCATAATTTGGATGGACGAAATTTTCTTGAGCTGCTCGAAAGCGAACTGGATGTCCTTGGCGAACCCGATTGGATCCTGGCCATACTGTGTTCTATTACCCAGGGATCTCCAGCTTCTGAGAACGCTTAGAGCCTGTTGTTCGTACAAGTCGTTTTTCTCCCGTACCTCACGGGATTCCCACATCATGGCGATAAACTCGCCTTCAACCTGGGTGTAAACGCCTAGTAGGGTGCGGTAGTTGGGCTTGTAGGTGAGATCGTACCGGTTGAGAGACTTGTAGTTCAGTAAGCGATCTCGCAAGTTTTTATCCGCAAGACCGTCGACAAAAGCCACGTTGAACTCATTCAGGAGTTCAAGATCTTCCTTCTTCATATCTGTCGCATTGGAGTGTGTCAAATCGCGCCCCCCTGCTTTCCTGAGAACCCCCTTGGCGCTGTTGTAATAGGCTGATATGGACTTTTTGTCGCTCTGTTTAAGAGAACGAAATCTTTGCTGCGTAGTGGGCTCATCCTTTGTCTGCGATGATGCTTTGCGGTCGTGTCGTTGGTGATCATGCGCCGGTGTGTCGTCTGCCACATCGTGATCGGCGTCGTCAGGACCGTCATCTTCATCAATCAAGTCGTCGGGTAAACCCTGTTCCCACTTTCTTCTCTCCTCAAGAAGGGCTAGTCGCAGTGCTTCATCCGGCTTCTCGCACACTTTGATGATAGGGATTCGTGTCCGAGTCAGCAGTCGGGCGCCCAGGCCAACCTCAAGGAAAGCCTTTTCGACAAGCCGTGGAATTGGGGATCCCGGAGCATCGGGTTGGACTGAAGATAGTGGAGAAAGGAGACCAAGATCCATATCAGCGGCCTTGGTAGCGAAACCGGAGGACAAGCTGCCGAAGCATCTGAGCTGGACACTTGTCGACGGGAAGTTGTGGAAGCCATGAAATTCTCTCTCGTATTGCGTGATAACATGTCTTGCAACATCTTCGATTCGAGCACGGAAGTTCTCCTTCTCCTCAATGTCCTCTCTGTTGATCTCTGCGCCCTTGATAATAGTGTTGCAGAGTCTGTCCAGCAAGTCACTTTGAGCCTTGACGTCTTCGGGGCGGACGTGGTAGATTTTGTTTGAGCCATATGAACCTGAGGGGGTGTGTCTTGAAGATCTGGGAGACGCGGGGTCGAAGGGAGTTGGGGGTGCGTGAGGTGGTACTCGCTGGTCTCCGTTCGGCGGCGGAGCCATGTTCCAGTCGCTGGGTGAAGACATGGGGCCATGATAGGAGAGAGATGGGTGGTGACGCGGATGAGCCGTGAATGATCCTCCTGCGGGAGGGGCATGCATTGGGTTTCCCTGGCTGGGTGGTCGAAAGGTGGCCGACTGCGGGCGCTGGACTCGGCTCTGGGTGCTGTGCGAGAACTGCTGATAGCCGGGAGGACTGACATAGCCGCGGCCAAATTGTGGCATCTGTGGGCGTGTATCGATGGGTATGGATAGCTGTGCCGACATCTGGCGACGCTGGGCCTGGTTTGGGCGTTTCGGTTTGGCCTTGGAAAGCGACGGCGACAACTGTGCATCGTTCGTGAAGGGTTCTGGAGGAGACAGGTTTGTGTTGAACCCGGGAGGTTGCTGGGACTGCATATTGCGTGTGGGAGGGGGAGCATGATGCTGATGGAAGCGGGGGCCCTTGGGAGGAGATTGGGGCATATCATGATCAGCGTTGTTCAGAATCATGTTGCGTAGGCGATCTTCAAGACCGCCTCCTCCGCTCTGGCCATCCATAGTTGGTACCGGTGTTGCGGAATCCGAAGAATACCGCCACCTTGTCGACAATATAATGACGAATGAGATGCAATACCAGCTGTGAACCTGGCTGGTATGCGACTTCACAAGCTGGTGAAGTACTGGCGGCCAAAGGCAGGTCCGTGTCACAAGTGGTCGACAGCAAGCCGAAGGGGCGATAGTTGGTGGCTTTCGACGTGCCAATTGCGACTCTAATGCGTCGACACAGGAGGTTTGGAAAATCCCACTCGCAGATTCCAGGCGGAAGAAACAGCCGCATCGAGCTCCTCCTTTTGCAAACAATGGAAGTGGTTCCACGGCCTCATCTCTTGGGAGAACGGTTGATGTGGATCTCAAGTTGCCCCTCCTCACCGGCCCACTTGTGGGGACTCCAAGGGCCAACGTGCCTGGACGGCTCTCCAAACAATTTCGATGGGCTGGAATCGATATCGTCCCATAGATGGCAAAGTTGGGTGGAAAAGATGGGTTGGGCAAGAATCAGGCGTCGCAGGGACTAGGTTTCTTAGATATCGAACCTGGTTCGCGCTGAGGGGGAGCTTTGGGATTGGAGATCAAACCAACAAGGCGGGCGCAAAGCTGATTCCCCGGAGCAGTTGTGGAGAGCTTGCTAGCCGCGCCTATTGGCTCGCCTATTGGCTGCGGCTAACAGGGGTTTGCTGCAGCCTACAGGCCTGCAACTCAGGGCGATGCTTCGATCACTTGCACGCCTCGCCAAGCAGCCAGGATTTCGTCCTGTCTGAATGCTTTGCTCGACATACGCTTTTACAGTTGCAGTGTCAATGCCCTTTCACTTTCAGCGATGTAACACCGCATCTAGGGGCTATGGTGGCAGGAGAACGAGAAAGTAGGGAGCTAGCCGATGGAGGCGCGAAGTCGGTTACTCGAAGCTCTCCCGCCCCAACAGGCGATTGCCTGAGCACCTAGGATCTCGGATGCGGTGCCGACTGAACAACACTTAGCTTTGAAGGAGTTGCTGTTATTTATAGGTAACTATTTACATCGTATTCTCTCACGACCACACACAAATAAGGTACCCACGCCAGAGCTCTAAAATTGCCGACTCAAATGGCCTGGCACTGCTTGACAACTGTGTCATGCATATGGTCTGTGCGTAAGTTAACGACCCCCACTGACCAGAATTGAGCCGCGCTCCCGCTGTTGCCTTTGTGGACCGGCTTTGTAACATTGCTTGGCTTCGCCGTGACTGCATGTCTGCAACCAGGCCCAGCTTTTTCTTTCATTCACTTTCCTCCCACTTGCCTTGCAAGCCCCAAGAGAAACTTCGCGCCCTAGGTTTGTGCTCGACGTCCTCCACTGCCCTTTTTTAGCCCCGACCGAAATTTTTCGAAACGGGACACGCAGATTCCTCAAGCACCGCGAATTCCGCGTCTGCTTCTCCCAATGACGAGTCTCAACTAAGTCAACCAAGCTGCGGTTTCACCAGCCCCCGTCCATCCAACCGACAACCGGCCTGCTTCCAATCGACGAACTTTTGGCCCTTTCAAATTGCGCCAAGATGAGCGCTCCCCCGTCGGCGCCGCCTGGCGGCAAGAAGCCTGCGATCATCGTTTCGCGCAAACCGCAGACAAATCCCCTAGTCGCCAGAAAGAAGACACTACCCAAAAAGACCATATCGCAGGTGCGTAAGGTTGAAGACCCAGAAGATCAAAAAACCCGTCAAATAGCCGCCCTCGCCGCTCTGTACGCACCTCAAATGCGCATCCTCGAAGCCCAGCGGGCGAGCAACAAGGGCTGGAGCGAACCGCCAACAGAGGGCTATACCGAGTTTCCGCTGGTGACCACCAAACGTGCTCTGATGGAGGGAATCAGACATCACATTATGCGTTTAAACAAATCAAGGGGGACACATGAGAATGGCGAGGGCAACGTCGATATCATGGATCAGGACCAATTCCCTCGCCCCGTCACTCTGCATCGTCGCGATCCCCGCCAACTTCCCGCCCACAAACTGGCTCTCGTCAAAGAAGAATCTCCCATGAACGCGGCTGACGAAGCCGAGGCTGACCGCCTCAGACAACAAAAGGCTGACCGTGAGGCACAGCGAGCTATTGACCAAGCCCAGATCGCGCCCGTCTCCAAATCATCGGAGCAGAAACAAAAACAAAACAACACCAAGAAAGACAAGGTCACGACTTTCTACGGGAGGAACTCAGAGGAGCAGAAGAAGCAGTCTGGTCTCCGATATGAGGAGACTCTTCCCTGGCACCTGGAGGACGCTGAAGGCAGAGCCGGTGTCTGGGTTGGCTCTTATGTTGCCGGCCTCTCGGATCTCAACTGTGCTCTCGTTATTGACGGGAGTAAATTCAGAATGATTCCTCTGGAGCGGTACTACCGGTTCGACGAGAAGCCGAAGTTCAACACCTTTTCGCTGGACGACGCGGAAAATATGATGAAGGCAAAGAAGGTGGTAAAGCGGTGGGTGATGCATGATATGGAGAAGAGCGCCATGGAGAAAGAGAAGGAAGAGACCAGACAGTTCTTGCGCGGCCGTGCTCGCGTGAAGACGGAGAGCGCAACATCGAGAGCCGCCCCTAAGACCGAACGACAGGACGACTACGAGCTCGATATGTCCGGTGACGAATTCCAAGACGATGATGAAACACCTGGTTTTGAGGCGGACGACGAAGACGCTAAGGATGCTAAAACCCGTATCCGACGCGAAGTCCTCGGTGCCAACCTCTTTGGCGAAGGCGAGGAATCGAAGGTTGACGAAGAGGAACGGGAACAGCAGTTGGAGAAACTAAAGAAAAAGCTGATTGGCAAAAAGACCATCAAGGGCCTCATGAAGCTGGAACACGCCATGGATTACGACGAATCGGACTCGGAAAAGGATATGAACAATCCTTTCACCGACTCATCGGTAGGTTTTTATAGGTATTCTGAGGAGTTACACATGTTAACAAATCGTAGGAGTCGGAATCTGATTCTGACGCCAAGGACGATGAAGTCAAGAAGGAGGAGGAGGCCAAGAAGGGCGAGTCGGCTGTCTCAGGTGCAGCATCCAAGGGGTCAACAACACCTTCTGGAAAGCAAAAAGCTCTCGAAGTTGTCAAGAAGGGAAAACTAAAGCGCCCTGGTTCTCCTAACCTCTCAGAATCTAGTGGCAATGAGTCGTCGAGAAAGAAGGTCAAAATTGGTAAGGCGACCGCCTCGGCGATTCCCAGCCGCTCAGCAACCCCGCTTCCCGGCCGCCCCAAGGGTGTTGGCGGCGCTACCAGTGATGGCGAGGCAACTGCTGGCGAGGCCTCTGATGGTGGCTTGAAGCTGAAAAAGAAGATCAAGCTTAAGTCAGGCACTGGCGCGACAGGCACTCCTTCTGGTTCGCGGGCGGGCAGCCCCGTTCCGCCAAGTAAGTGATGTCTTGGACACACTGCTCTTTAAATTTCTAACCCCAGTTTCAGGCTCCCAGGGCATGCCATCGGGCAGTGGTGGAAGCGCCACGCCCAGCGGTTCTCCTCCCCCCCCTGCGCCAGTCAAGCGCGTTGAAGCCTCAGAGATTGTCGAGGCCGTCAATGCCCATCCAGAAGGCATTACGCTCGGAGCTCTGATGCGGAAGTTCATCACTAGAATTGACCGGCCAGGTAGTACCACAAAGAGTGAGTGGATCCAGATGGTTAGACAAAATGCCAATTTTGGCAACGACAGGCTCTTGCGGCCCAAGACCACATGAGATACCAGTTCAGTTTGCGCCGGAATGGTGCATTGTTTTTTTTTTTCTTAGGGGGGGTCGGGGAGTTTATTGGCCCTCTAGCCTACTTATACAGCTGGGCATGCAGATGGCCCCGGAGGCGGAGGCCCACTCAAAGGGCAAAACCACGGATTTCCATGTTTGAACCTGGTGACCCTGTCCATCAATGATAATGAAGAATCCATATACCCACATGGCAAAATGCTTTATTTTCTGTGACAGCATAGCATCGTCTTCTATTCATCCATCTGCCACGCATATTCCAGCCCCTTGTTCCTCTCCCTCCGGTTGATTGCCTTAAACCGCTCTGCCTCGAAGCCGTTCCCCCTATCCACACCATCCCACCGATAGCCCGGGCGTATCCCGTAGCGGTTTGGCGCGGCTGGTCCTTTATAAAGTGGTCTCTGGCCCTCCTTTCTCTTCCCACCCGACTTCCCCCCTCCACCCCTGTTGTCTTCCCCCATAAATTGTGTCATAGGGTCGTTCCACCTCTGCTCTGCCTTCATCTCTCGATTGATCTCAACATCATCCTTACCCCTCGCCAGCGGCATCAGCGCCGCATTCTCCAGTGCCTCTCTTCGCCGTCTCGCCTCCTCAAGCTGCACCTCCCCTTTGAGAACCCGTTTGCGCTCCTCCTCCGCCCTCTCCGCCTCCGCCTGCGCCCTGCGCATTTCGGCCCGGCGCATCGCCGCATCAACCCTCCGCCCCGTCGCATCGCGAAGTATGACCTCACCCTCATCTGCACCTCTCTCGCCACCTGCCTGCTCCGCCTGAAGCCGCACTAGCTCCGCCCTTTCCATCTCCTGCCGTGCCTGGAGTTGTGCCGTAATCGCCTTGGCACTCTGTAGACCTGCGTGCGTACCGTCCGACATCATCGGGACCGCCTTCCCCAGTTCAGCGTCCGGATCAGAATCGGGGTCTGGATCCCCATCAGCGAGGCGCGCGGCTGCAGCTTTTTCAGCGGCTACACTGGCAATGATGGCATCAGCAGCGGAGGCATCGTCGCTATTTGGTATTGGGGGGTTTCGGTTTGGGGCGGAGGAAGAAGACACCGTTGTCCAAGCGGATTTCTTTGCACGGCGGAACTCGGCGCTAGTTCCGGCAATCATTACGGGGGCTTCGGGGTCGTCCTTATCATCGTTATGGTGGGAGGGCTTGGTGGACCAGCCGAGGGAGTCGTCGTCTTGGATGAGGAGGCCATTGTTAGTGGCGGATGTGTGTTTGCGCTTGCGTTTCTTGGCGGGTTTGGTGGGTTCGGCATTGAGGTAGTGGGCGGCGAGGTACGCGGCTTTGTCGGAGGGCATAATGAATCTTTTTGTTTTAGGGGCTGGGTGTCATATTGCGATTGATGGTTGATGGTGTTGCAATTGGGAAACGTTTTGCGAACGTGCAAGAGGCTGACGGGAGGTTCCGCAACACTGCGTGAGTCCTCTGTTAGCTGCGCCGATAAGCTCGGGATGACATCACTGATAAGAGGAAAGGCTGCTCGATGAGCACGGAATGAAATCCACATCAACTGGTATGCACGCCCACAATATTCGCAACTGAGTTATATTCTGATTGCTGTCATCTCGCCGTTGTATAATTGCAGGCATTAATTCCTTTGCAGGCGACCCATTACTGATCGGAACGCTGTGATATATCGAGTTTTCCCGTCATGAATGTAAAGTTGTCGTTAGAAATCTCTGTACAACCGCCATAGTCCGGCAGTGAAAAAACACAAAGTATTGAGTCGAAAATCAAAATCAAACAATTGTCAAGAAAGCGCCATTCGAAAACCGCAAGTATATCAGCAATGCCGAATTAGTTGAGTTGAATATCTACTTAGGTACGTAACGTTCCTAGCCATCCATTACCAGCGATAAAAGACTTCTTCAACCTACCTAATAGCACAAACGGAGTCTTGAACAGCCCCGCAATCAGTTTTCCAACAATCCCGTAGTTCTAAATCTACCTAGCAATACGCGACAGGTAAATTCCCAAATGAAGCATCCACTTGGGCTCTGTACTAATGAATGCCCAGGTGACCCCTGGTTTTCACGCCGCCACCCTCGCATTACCCCATCGCAACACCCTACCTGTGCGGGGTGCATTGTGTCTCCGGCAAGGTATGCACTCCAAGTATCCAACGCACAAGTGGAAGTCCCATCGTCATCCATTGAGGATGCAGTTGGCGACGCTGAAAACGGAATGGTAGGTTACTAGTGAATGTCATCATCTGCTCGCACTGGGAGCCCGGCCGTGACCGCGTCCTAGCAGCCTTGTCTGGGAATTGGTGTGGCTCAGAAATGCGGAGGGTTAGCTTGTCCCCAAATCACGAACTGGACCCTGCTGTCAGCAGACCTCTCTCACCCAACCCACCCCCTTTACGTATTGGAGTTGGCTGGGACGCTACCGAGGCGCCACAATCCATACTCTGAAAATTTGTTGATGCGGGACGTATAGAGTGTTGAGCGGGTGTTTTGACGGTTATCAAGCAGTTGGAGTGCTGTTTGAAGATACGTCAAGCCCAAAAACAAATATCAGGTCCTGGATTTGAAACCCCGAGGCTTCAGAGTTCAACTTGAGCTCCCCATTGCGCCCTCGACTGGATAAATGCCGTTTGGATCCGCCCAGGATGGTTTCTGAGGGTTTCCAACTCGCGCTACGTACTGCACTGTAAAGTACCACACGAGCAAACGTCCAGGGATTGGGTTGTAACTCGTTCATCCTGGTTGGCTCCTATCCGGGGTCCAGGCAATTGACGGAGTGAGGAGGGGTGACGGACAGCTGCGAAGGACAAGGAGGGTTGGGATGACGACGTTTCGATCAGACTGATCTTATCAGGCTTATCGCATTGCAGCGGCTAGCAGCGCCCGCAGCAACAGCATGCATGATCCCCTGCAATTGATCCTCAGGTACAACGGCGGCGACGAAGTCCTGGTGAGACTCCTCCTGGCTGGGCTTGACCACCAGCGAAGCACGGCGTTGAACTGGGGTCAATTAGCACCAGATAACTGAGGTCTCCTTCCGATTACGTTTGCCACCAAGGAAAAGCGCTTCCTATTCCTCAATGCTATGCGCGGGTATTCCATGCTCGCCGATAGCCTGCCAAAACCTGGGCTCAGATCAGTTACCCCGCTATAGGCCAGGCCGTGTGGAGGTGGGGCCTATCCATCAGTCATATCACGCCAACGCGCGCGTGGGACTCTCGGGTATTGCAATATGGATTGCTGATTGCGCCCTCAGCCAATTGCGGGAGCACATGGGCGTGGTGCTTTGCAAACACCGGGAGCTGCAGGAGCAAGAGGGTCTCACTGACAGGGGATTTGTGGCTTCGCTGATACTTCATGAGACAGGCTTGGAGTCGACCTGGTGCTGTGGAAAGTTCGCGTGATAGACGCTGTCGTCGTTAGTTTTAGCAGACAACCAACCGTCGGTGCCACCTGGTTGCGTGCGCAATCGGACTGCCCGGAAATGCCCTCGATGTCATCATCATCGAGGGGCATGGGGCAAATGGAGGCTGAGGAAAGCATGGCTGAGGAAGGGCGCAGACGGAAATCCAAGAATAGGAGTGGTCGAACCCAGGTCACCCGCCCAGTGGGACACTCCAGCGAGTTTGGTCATGTCATATGCCGGGCGTCTGCTGTCGTCACTTTGTCACACACACACCCCACGGGCCTGGCTAACCGCCACCCCTCAAGCGTAACCCCCCCAATTCCAAGGTCCCCTTCGCTCGGGAAGCTTTATCATCAAAGTCCGGCTTTCCCAAACAGGCCGATAAGAGCGGCCTCGCTGCTGATATATCGTCCTACGCCTCTCTTTCTCCTCCCCCCTCCGTGACTCGGACAAGATCAAATCCAGTCATCTAACACTCTATACGCTTTTCACTCTACACTAGATTATTCTGTTTTCTTTCCTCAAACAGTTCCTATCGTATGCTGCATTTTCGTTGCTCCACTCGTTGTTGCTATATCGCATCCTTATCGCTTATCACAATCAACCGCCAGTTTCATTCCCAGTCCGGGACTCCTTTGAGTCACCGGCCAGCATCATTTCCCCCTTTTGGGCTGCCCTCCTTTGTTGGAACGAAAGTGCAAACAAGCAATCCAACAATCCAGCCACTTGCACCTGAGCAACCACTCAGACACGAGAACAAAGCCGCTCTTTCAGTCAATTCTCGTTCCGTGCATAAGACACAGCTTCTGCCCCCTGCCGCCCTTCAGAAGGAGAAGGAGCTCGCCGGTGACTCCAACTTTCAGCCATTATTTTCTTCCCAGCGGGATTTTGAATTATAATCTCGACATCTCGTCTTTGAAGGTGTTGATAATCCTCAGCATTACCAACATTACCAATATTCCTGAGAAGCACCTCTCTTGTGCCAGACTGCAGCCACCACCACCTCAGCACTCTGTACAAGAGTCACCTTTAGATTCCTTTTGGCAGCCACCGTTTCGCGGGCCCCCATTCTCCGACTTTTCAGGTCACCACAGTATCCGACCACTCCATCATGGCTACCGCCACCGAGTCACCGATTCAGTTCGAGCGGGACCTCCGCAGCGCCAACCACGAGTGGAAGCGTAGCAAAGATTCAGCAGAGAAATGGGCTCGTGGCACTGTCGCATCGCCCGGTGTCCACGTCGACTGCTTTAGAGAACCCATTTCGGGAAGCGAGAGCCAGCAAGCTAAAATGCGCCCACGTAGCAGGTACTGCGAGTGAGTATGGCCCATACCCACCCTGTAACCTGGTTCATGCTGAAACATTTCTGTTCTTGCACAGCTCTGGCCATCAATCCAAAAAGCCCTCGCATAACTTGGTCAAGATGCGAAAGAACTGGGACCTGCCAGCTGGCCGGGTACGCAGCAAGCTGCACGCCAAGCTCGAGGTCAACGACCTCACCTCTCGATCGCTCGGCGAGCTGCCCCCGACCAACCAGTTGCTGCGCCGCTCCAGCAACTCGGCCGACGGTGTGCTATACAGCTTTGATCGCAGCGACACGCCTGGCAGGCCACTGACGCTTGACATCTTTGTCAAGGCCCCTACAGCCCGCGACACTGAGCGCTTCGTGGAGAAGGAATACGAGATCTTGGACACCAACGGCGAGGCTCTCAAGGGCCGCAAGGCCCGTAACAACCTGCGTCAAACAACGACAGATCCTGGCATGTACAGGGATGTTGACGACGCCACTGAAGACGACGGGTTCGAACTGCTTTGAAGAGTTTGAAACTGCGCGTCCTGACGGGCGTTGCGCATGTCTGTTGTGACTGGTAACGTCTTGGGGTTGGTGGGCTCTTGTATTCATATTACCGCCGAACGGGTTACTTGTGTCTTTGCAGGTCAGCATTCTTGCTTACGTCGAGAAGGCCGGGGTGAAACTGGGTTACCGGACAGCCCTTGCATAGTACAGTTTCTGTGATATCTTTATCATCAGTGGCAACAACCTAGGGACAGTAAAGATGGGAAGGGAGAGTGTACCTTCTCCTAGGCCTTCTGTTTGAGCAGCTAGCGTTGCTACCAGTTAGCACTTATAATTTTTTGTCCCATTGATTCATTTCTCGCGTCGGGTGTTGCGGCCATTTTCGGCGTTTGATAGGGAAGCGGGTAGCGAGCTTGTCGATATCGACCTGTATGTAGTTAAACCAAATCAAAGTCACACTAGGCAAGGATTTTCTCTGCCTGTCCACCCGCTCACGATGCACCCGAGTACAGACAAGCAAGCTAAAACTGTATCCTACACTCATCCAACATGTGTGATTTACAGGCTCACCAATCGCCTGACACAACACCAATTCCAAACAGAAGGAACAACAGGCACAGAAAGCAAAATGTGGTTATTCTACTTGCCGCTGACTGTCAGTGGCATCATAAGTCGTGCAGTTAAAACATGAATAGGGTATCATATTGAACAAAGCAGGAATGCATCCCTTCTGAAGACAAGTCAGTTTATTTCTCGTCAGGAACGGAACGGAATGGGGGTGGGACACCTTACCTGACATAACTATATGGTCTGTCATAGACCCTCAGCGTAAAGCCCGGGGCCGCCAGGCTACTTGATTGGGGTTGGGCAAAATAGAGCTGCTGACATGAGGGTCACAGTGATGGCGATGTGCGGCGTCAACTACCGAAAGGAGGATTTCCACTAAGTTTGAGCCCGGACTAGGCCGGGTTTCCCTCAATCCGATCCGGGAACGAGATTCAGCCGGGGAAAGACCGTCCCATGAGCAGCTCATAATACGCTCTCTGTTCAGACTCGGAACCAAGCGTAGGATCGAAAAAATCCTGGTCGTTAAATCCCCCGATAGGCTCTGGGTTGGATCCCATAGTGTTGAAATCCGCAATCGTCTCGTTTGGGGCAAAACCTAGCGAGGCGAGAGTGCGGGAGGCGCGTGACGAGCTGTTGGTGGTTAGACACAGGACAGAATAATAATACAAAGGGGTTACGTACGATTGGGCAGCATCTTTGGCCACAATGTCTGACAATGAGGCTATGTCTCGTTGGTGGTAGGAAGTTTCTGATTTGGTTGGACTTTTGTGATCTGCCCGTGAAGCGCCAGTTTTTTGCGGCGTCGAGGCCTGGGTTGACCGCCCGGCCGGTGCTAAGCGGGCTAGGCTGTTGTCGTCACCAACAGGATAGTCCTCATCTTCTGCCTCGGCATCTTGCGATAGGCCGCCGCTTTTGGCATGGGAAGCACCGCCAACGGGGTTGTTATGACCGAAAATGGCTTTGAAGACGGTGCTTGACTGCCACTTGTTGATGAGCACCTCCTGTTGGCTACTGTCTTTGATAGCAGCGGTGATGGAACTTCCGCTGCTGCCGAGCAAGTGGCCCTCGATGAGGGCGTCAAGGCCCGGAATGGCGCTTAGGACGGCACCCCAGGCAGCGGCGCTCTCCTTGTATGAGTTGAGAGCAGTACGGTAGCCTTTCTGCGGACCGCGACGTTTGGTAGGACGCAAGTACAGGCAAGGCTTGTTGTGTTTCTGGCACACGCCGCACTTGGGCTGCGCGTTATCGCACGGCTGATGGTTGACGTGGCAGAAATCACAGCTATGTCATGTATCTTAGTTGGCGAGCAGAGGATGGGGGGCGGGTTTGGGGATACAAGTCGGACCGGGATACGATGAGAGAGAGAAAGAGACAAACAGAAACAAGACTTACGCTCGAGAAGCCTTCTTTCTCTTGCGCGGATTCACAGGCGCTTCACTCCCGGCATCCCCCCCGGCGTCGCTTGCTGGCGCTCCAGGCTCTGCGGTAAGAGCAGCAGTGCTCGCTGCACCAGGCCCGGAGGTGGGAGCCGGAGTAGGCGATGGTTTGGCGAGCGTATTTCCAATGACGTGCCCATTTGTGCCTGCCAATTGCGCCAACTGGGTATGGCTATCTCCGACGGCGAACTCCATTTGCAGTGACTGCGAGGCCGGGGGCTGAGGGTGGAAATAATTATTACCCCATGCGATCGGGTCAATTACAACGGGGTTAGCAGTTCGAGAACGGCGCCGCGGGGACCATGGAGCCGAGACGTGGTTGACTTGACTTGTCCGGTGGTGGTTGGAAAGGTTGGTTGGAGAAATTGTCTTGCGGGCCTTGGGGCTAAAAACCACCCACCAAAGCTGCAAGCGCGGGGCTCCGGGGTCCCATCCGAATGGCACGCCTGTTGGGCTTGGGATTTCCTGTTGGTCAGGACGTCAAAAAGCGCAGATGCGGTCGTGGTGTGGCTGTCGCCAGTCCAGGGTCAAAGTGAAGAAGTTTCTATGAGGCGGGCCATCCTGTTTGTTTGTCCCCTTTGTTGTTTTCTTCCCTCCCTTTTGAGGGGCAGCCTGAAGCCGACAATCTCGAGCCTGGATACCCCGCCAGCCTAACTCAAGTTTTTTTGCCCACCCATGAAAACGCATGCTAATTGCAGAATCTTACCGTACCCAAGATAGGAAAAGGGAAAGCTTCCGAACGTTTCATCGCTCGGATCTGCGCCGCCTTCCCCAGCATTCGCGGGATGCAGACCGAGGGAGGCGCTGTGGGAGCTTGGACCGTCCTTGTTGTAGGGCTAGCCGGGCATTACTCAGTGGGATTTCCAGGGCGCGGTTTGCAGGGTATTCATTTTCCCGGCAAACAATCCCGATTGATCTGCCGATGGAACGCAAAGAAAGAATGGGAGAAGTCACACATCGGGCATTCATCTGGAGCCTGAGTAATTGAACTTCTGTTTTCCATGATCTGCTTTGTATCTTTTTTTTCTGTTTCCAGCGCACGCAGAGAACGGTCGGGAAGCATCAGCAGCTGCAACTCGTCACTTTCTGTCCCAATCACGCGCTGGCTCGACTCCAGGTGATTCGGTCCGGATTCGACCTATCCCTATCCAGATTCCGATACTCGTATAAGAAGAGAGGGACGCGGAGCCTAGGTGCTCCGGAGGGCATTTTTTAAGCCATTGGGCAATACGCGCTCGGGACTGAGACTACCATGTCCATCGCGATGACCCTCCAAAATGAACGCACGTTTGATCCGGCTGCCTCCATCGTCCTGGTAGGCTGCCGAGGCGCAGGGAAACGCACCCTTGGCTTCATGGGCGCGCTGCACCTCCGCCGCCGTCTTGTCACCGAGGACTTTTATTTCGAGAAGGTTACGGGCCTGACCCGGGGCCAATATCTCTCGCGCAACGGCAGGGAGGCCTTTGCGCGCCAAGACATTGACGTCTTCAAGCGCATGCTGGATGGGAACCGCACCGGTTGCATCATCGAATGTGGCATGAGCAGTCTCACCGAGGAGGCTCAGGATGCGCTGCGGATCTATTCCCGAACCCATCCCGTCATCTACATCCACCGGGAACAAGAGCAGATATCTCTCCTTATGGACGCGGATGACGCCGAGCAGCTCCTCAGAGCGGATGAGAAACACAGGAATTGCTCTAATCTGGAGTATTACAACCTTCTGGACTCTTCCAAAAATCCCTCCTCCTCGCCTGTCTCGGGCACTAGCACACCATCGGACGGCAGGCAGGTAGCCCCTTCCAAGTTGCTCTGCGCGCGCGAAGATTTCACGAGGTTTCTCGATCTCATCACTGGCCGTGGCGCCACCAAGGCCTGGATTGAGAGCCCATTCTCGGTGAACGCTGTCCCTCCTGAATTCAGGTCCTATTCATACGCCTTGAGGCTTCGTCTCTCGTACCTGGTCGACATGGATCTCGAGTGGGAAGATTTCGAGGCTCGTGGAGACTGCGTCGAGCTCATCGTCGACCACTGGCCAGATGATATCCTCAATGTTATAGCACGCAAGGTTGCTTTGATAAGGAGGAAGTTGGGGGTCCCTATCATCTACCACGTTGAAGAGAACCCCCGTGGGGAGCGGCGGAGGTCGTCCGCTGAAAAGAACACCATGGACGCAGAGCTCCTTGAGCTAGGCCTACGGCTAGGCGTCGATTATTTGAGCCTAGATCTTCAGCGAGATGAAGAGCTTGTCAACTACGTTCTCTGTCGCCGAGGCCGGTCAAAGATTATTGGAAATTTTTGGTATATGGGTTTCGGTGCACCTCCATGGCTTGACGATATCCAGATTGAGAATTATCGGAAAGCGCAGGCTAAAGGTTGCGATATCGTGCGCATGGTTCGATTCTGCGCGGGGGACAGCGATGCTGGGCTCCTTGAAGAGTTTCGTCAAAAATTGCACCACACGATCCTTGACCCCAAACCGCCCCTTGTCGCTTACGACTTCTCGGTGCTCGGCGTAAGGACGCCACTTCAGAGCAGGATCCTCAGTCCTGTCAAACATCCCGACGTGGAGAACGAGAGAGATCACCTAGCCACGGTCAGTACCGCGTCAGGTTCTTTTGAGCTTCTCTTCCGGCAGTTCCTCCTCGACCCGCTTCAGTTCTATGTCCTGGGCTCCAATGTTTCCTACTCTCTGTCCCCTACGATGCATAATGCCGCATATGACTTTGCAGGAATGCCGCACACGTTTCAAGCCGTTGCCTGCTCCACGCTGGATGACTTGAACCAGATCTGCATCTGCGATGCCTTTGGCGGTGCCTCTCTCACAACTCCCTTCAAGGTTGCCATCATGCCGCATCTCAAGGTCAAGAGTCATCACGCCACGGCTATAGGAGCCGTCAATGTTCTGCTTCCTCTCCGAGGCAAGACAAATGCCATCCTGGACCACGCCAACTCGAGGAATAAGGCAGGCCGGGCGCGTTCTTTTTTCGGCGACAATACCGATTGGAGCGCCATTCTCACTTGTCTTCGTCGTGCCATAAGCCCCCGCAACTATGTTCAGCCGTCCAAGACCACCGGATTGGTTGTCGGTGCTGGCGGTATGGCAAGGGCGGCCATCTATGCTCTGATCCAACTCGGTTGCCGCCACGTCTTCATCTATAATCGGACATACGAAAACGCACTCACTGTCGCGGACCACTTCAATGAATGGGCAGCGACTCAGGGCTTTATGAATGGTGCTCACGCAAACGGTTCCCCGGCTGATATATGCCGAGTTCTATCCTCGCTACTCGATCCCTGGCCCGCTGGTTACCAACTTCCGACCATGATTATATCCTGTGTTCCAGCTACAAACGTCGAGGGAAACCCTCCGGCCGACTTTGTTATGCCTCTTAGCTGGCTTGGCAGTCCAACAGGAGGTGTTGTTGTCGAGGTAACCTCTCCCTCAAGTGCGATATATCGTTGGCAGGTCCGTAACTAACATAAAACTCGCCGGAAGCTGGCCTATGAGCCTCGCGTGACGCCGCTGGTTGCTCAGCTACAAGGATTCAGAGAAAATGTTTCCCCCTCCTGGGTTGTTGTTGATGGCCTCGACGTTGTTGGCGAAATGGCCATTGAGGCTTTCGAACTTATGACAGGGCGAATGGCGCCGAAAAAACTGATGAAGGAGGTGGGTAGGAAGACTTGGGAGCTGCAACAGTCTCGCCGAAATCCCACTTCCTCGTTCCCTGACAGTTTCGCGAAATGAAATTGCCCTGTCCTGGAGAAACCGACGAAGCCGACCTAAGGGATGTGCGGCAGACTTGAAGTTGAGTGACTGGCGACTGCTAATGTCCTGCCTCTGCGATATCTCAACCGACTCCCTAGACTGGTGTTGGTCGGTGCGGCTCGCTGTCATTGAGTGCATGGACAGACTGATCAGCTGATGAGAATTGCTGGGAGATGCAGCTCGTTCAGATTCCGAGCCCGCGGAGGACCGTCGATCCTTCCTTCCGTCGCTACAACGAGAACAAGCCAGAACAGGCTTCCGGTGGTGAGCCCCCTTTCAGCCAAGTGCCAAGGTCAGCTTATTTGGCTGGGCCAAACAAGCGCGAATATTGGCTACCGTACAACAAGGTTGGACATTGTGTATGTTGAACCCCGCTTCTCAGGGTTGTGTGGTTTTTGATGAAAACTAACACCGGACGAGTAGCGGAGACCAGTTCCCAGCAAATTTGGCCCTCGCCCGCTCTGTACCATTCACTGCTGAGGACAGGAGTGGTAATAACAGAGGCGGCCGGAACGGTGGGATTTCACGGCGGAGTCGTTCGCAGTACAGTACCTGAAGCTATTATTCAGTATCACTAGTAATTTGGGAGAAGAGTGAAAACAAATAGCCCATCCTTGATTTATTGACACTGGCTACCCAACATCCTGTCTGTTGAAACAATTCCTTCCCAGCAACTGTTAACCCAATACTACCCAAGCGTCGTAAACGCCAATGTGATACTTAAATGCTGTGCATAACTCATACGGATTAGCAGGTAGGGATCCTACGCGCGCCCCGGTTTACAAATTAGGGTATCCTCCGAGCCTGTCATCGCCCTCGCCTCATAGCCTTTCTTTACCCAGGTCACTTTACTGATCAAGTATCCATAAATTGACCAATTTATTCATCCCGTTTCATATGTGCCGCAAATTCTCACCGATACCCACTCATCCATCCTGTAGCCCGGTCCATGGCGTTCCTCGCCCACGTCAAATCCCAGTTCACAGACTGTAGGCTGATCATCTCGGCCGCTGTCAGAGCCTCCTGCTCCCTTCCTTCGCGCTGTGCAGTCCACACGTAGTTGCACAGGTCCAAAAGAGAGGCATGTGTAAGTGCCGTGACGCCATGCGCGGGAGCCATGAGCTCGCGGCCCCCCCACAGCCTCGCAAGTTCTGCGAGTTCGTCCGAGTAATCCCAGTGACCATCGGGGTGCTGGAGCGAGCAAATTCGGCGGATGACGTCGACGCGGTTGCTGGGGTCATAGGAGGGCTTCGGAGTAGCGGGTGGGGGCGGAGCGGTGGCGATAGAGACGGCAGGAGGTGAAACAGTCAAGGGCGGCGAGGGAGTTTTGTATGACTCGGTGTCGTGACTGGGATGGTATGGTATGTGTTGGATTGGACTTGGCGCAGAATGACGTGGCTGAGGTTGCTGCGGGTACGGAAACATGGGTTGTTGCTGTAGTGGTTGGACTTGGTACTGAATAAAGGACGGGTATTGTTGATGTGTCTGGTAAGGTTGATAGTGTTGCGGTTGCATGTGCTGCTGTGTCTGGGGTGGAGGAGACTGGGACTGGGGAGCCACCTAAAAATGGGTCAGTAACTGAATGGATTGCAGCGGACGCCGACATACGGGAGCGGTCTGGTAGATGGGGTTCGAGATTGGTCCATTGGGTTTAGATGTCTGCGTAATCGCGCCGTGGACGAAGGCAGCCAACAAAAGGAAATCGAGGGCGCTAGCAGCGGATTAGTCCGGTCCTGACTCTGTTGGTCTGCTTGCGTCTTACACATTTAGAGCCGATGTTCCAGTCCCAACTTTGATCCATGTGGTGTAAAGTGGTCGCCCTGGAATCTCATCGAATAAATCCGAAATGGACGTCTTGAGCACGAGGTCGAGTCCGGCGGCGAAATAATACAGAGTGCCGGCCCAAACACCAGCGCATCCAATCAGCCATATTGGGACAATGTAAAGATGGAAAACTCCCGCCCTGTTTCCCGTGAAGCAGAGATACAGGCCCAAGAGAAAATGGAGGCCGGCCTGGAGGGAGGATGTCAGTAAAAAGCCAACATTACACTCGGAGTAGGCATACCGCTACGACGGCAAGGATGAAGGGAATTGTGCCGACGGTGAAGACATAGATGGAAGCGTAGATAACGACGGCGGCCACGAAGCCTTGGGCGGGGAGCAGCCAGCTAAAGACGCGGGGAATTGTCACACCCGATGCCATCTTATCGTCTTGGTTGTCGTCGTCGTCGTTGGTGTTGACTTGTCAGGTTGACGACAAACCACAGTCAAGCGGCAGACGCACACAGAGTGAAGACGACTCGGGTCTCACTCGGGGCGTCTCGCAGCGACTCACCTGGTTCCCAAATGAACATGGGAAAAAGAGAAAGCCGGATGGCCTAACGGTCGCAGGCAGGGAAAAGCCTGGCTGGGCCATGGCGTCGCTTAGCATCCGGCTCTGGCTTCGGGGCTGGCTTGGGCGCGCTGCGGCTGAGACCGTTTTGGGTGCACAGCGATGCAGCCACCACGACGACAGCGGTGTTTGATAGGACACAGCCGGGGGGGGG
>Ga0247765_1000173_pt1 | contig 52361 bp, 51 predicted proteins | sample UWRJL106311C6_FD_179949 | JGI IMG/M metagenome (GOLD analysis project Ga0247765, IMG submission 179949) | Plant litter microbial communities from Arlington Agricultural Research Station in Wisconsin, United States - UWRJ-L106-311C-6 | ecosystem: Environmental > Terrestrial > Plant litter >... | reverse complement strand
GCCGTGAAGGAAGCATCTGGGCCTTGCCGTTGGCAGGTTCAGCCTCGGTTTCAGACTTAGCCTTCTTCTCGGCCTCCTCATCCGAGTCACAATCCCAGCTGTCTTTGATATCATCCTTGTCTGAGGCTGCAGCTGCCTCCCAGTCTTCGTCAACACTGTCCTCGGCAGCCACCGCCGCAGCGGCCGCAGCGGCAGCAGCTTCCGCTTCAGCCTTTTCGCGCTCATGGCGCTCTTTTTCCTCGGCTTCCTTGGCTAGAGCTTCGGCTTGGAGCCTGGCCCGCTCCGCGGCCTCGGCAAGCGCCTTCTCCTCGTCGATCTGTGCGTCCCCGGTGTTAGCAAATTGTTCAGAAGTCACAGGGTTGTTCTGGCCACCGAGAGGCAGAATGACGAGCACAACGGCGGATCTTACCTTTTCTCGCCCACGACCTGCAGGCCGCCTCTTTTGCTCGGGTTTCTTCTTGGGCTGTGCCTCGCCCTCGCCCTCTTCAAGGCCGCCAACCTTGATGCCAGCAGCAATCATCTGTTGCAGCTTTCTCTCGTTACGAAGCTTCTCCTCTTTTTGAGCTTTTGTGAGAAATTTACCCTCCTTCTTGAGCTGCTCGATTCTTTCCTTCTCCTTCTGCTTTTTACGTGCTTTTTCCTCCTCTTTCCGCTTGACCTCTTCCTCGGCCTTGCGTTCATCTTCCTCTATCCTAGCTTTCTCCTCGGCAAGAAGACGAGCTTCCTCCTCCTGACGACGACGCAGCTCTTCTTGTTGTTTCTGAATGGCCAATAGGTGTGCGGGGATCTTCTTTTTCTTGCCGCTTGTATCGGCCGCTGGGACCGCAGCGGCCAGAGTCTCGACCTTCTTTTCATCCTTGGCCGGCTCTTGCTTAGCGGACTGGACAGGCACGGCCGCCTTCTTCTTCGCAGCCTGTCACAATGGTTATCAACATCCACTGTCCACCCGAATGTGCATGCGAGGGGCCCAGCTCACCTGCTCCTTCTTGCGCTGCTTCTCCCTTTCCTTTTTTAGCTTCTCCTTCTCGGCTTTAGTCAAGACACGGCCAGAAGCTTCGAGGTCATCGACGTCTGCCTCAGTCTCCTTCGGCTTGGGTGCCGAAAAGGCTGCCTTTTGTGCTGCCTGCTTACCCTTCCCCTTCTTGTCTGGGAGCGCGAACTCGTCATCGAGGTCGGCCTCTTCGGCAGCCTTGGTGGTCAGGCCAGGAGTCGGCTCTGCTGGAGTCTCATCGGCGCCAGGGGCAGTCTCGCCATCAACGAAGTCCTCACCAAGACCCCTCTTCTTGCGTTTCTCCCTGTTCTTACGCATAAGGTTCATGAGGCCGCCGCCACCGCTGGGAGCATCGTCGTCGGCGGCAGCGTCATCGTCAGCGTCAGCACCCGCAGCAGGTGGTGCAATGCTTTCGCCCAAGTCGGCTTCCCAATCATCATTGCCTTTCTTGGCCGCATTTTTCTTTTTGGGAGCCATCTCGTTGACTGATGAGGAGCCGGGTTATATGGCTTCTGAACCAGGATGGAACCAAGTCGACGATCGTATGGGCTTGAAGTGGACCTAGAAGCTTCTTCGAGATATACTCGGAAGAAAAGGATAGCTTGCTAGAAAGAAACGGTATCAGAATCACTTCGCCGCGATTGGCAGTGGGAGCTCAGGAAGATGGGAAGTTTCAGCAAGGCGAAAGTTCAACGTGGGGCAACAAGCAACTCAAGAGGTGGGGGAAGTCTGACCTGGGTAACCCCCGGAAAAAAAAGATCCCAAGTCTGGCCGTTCTTTCATTCAACCACAGATTAGTAAGGCCTGCCGTTGGTCAAAGTCCGGAAGAGGTTTGTAAAACTACCAGTCTCTTGAACTGTGAGAACCAAGACATAATCTGCGGGGGAGGGGTTGGGCAGCGCCAGAAGTCGAGATGGACTTTCTGCGAATTTACTGGGCACAGACGTGGTGGGCGCTGAGGGGCAGTTAAATCTTGGCCAAGATTTTTGGACAGGCGGTCCGATTTTATTTTGTGCCCCGCCTTGCAGCTTTTCCTAATTACTTAAACGGCGGCTAACAGCGGCCCCATGGTGGGAGCATTGGGCTTCCATTTTCCATTCCAGCATTCAGCATGCGTTTTGAGAGTGGGGGATACTAGAGGTGGGAGCCATGAAAGAACGCTGTTCCCCGACGCCACACCTCATGACCTATTTACTGTATGTTAACCATTCGAGTTATAAAACTGGCCGAAGGAAATAATCCAAGATATCGTATGCGATCTTGAAGAATTGGTCTCGCGCGCCTGGTCCCACTAATCCGACCGTGTGCACTCCGTCCTCCAAATCGCCCAGGAGCTCAAAAAAGCGGCTTTCGTGGTCTGGCCACGACAGCAGCCTTTCCAAAGCACGCTTCTCGAGACACCGTCGAAGCATGTCACCATCAACCTGCATACCTTCCGCCTTGTCCAATACGGGCTCAGGGTTGAAGTTGTTATAATCCACCCGCTCGTGATTAAAGGGGCTCAGCTCCTCATTAGTGACCGCAACGTTCTGGATAAAACGGAGGAGGCGCCATATGTTCAGGTTGAGCATTGTAAAATGGTACAACGACCCGTCGAGCGAGACGCCCAATATCTCGGCGTCGTCGATCGTGCTCGCCAATCGACCATACTTGGGTCCATGGTAACCCTGCTCCCAGACTGGCCTAGTTCGGCCGCGTCGGAATTTGCGTATCGAGGTTGGCAGTTCTGCTTCCAGGACCACCTCGCATTCCCTCCCAGGGGTCTCCCAGGGGATCCATAGACCGTTGACACCACAGTCGCGATCAGCAAGGAGAACCACACTGCCGTTTTGCTCTCCAGGTGGCGTACCAGCCATCTCAATCATGTGAATCGCATTGCGAGCCCTAGGGTCGACATGGATCTGTTGCTCAAGGGCGCCCCCACCTTCCGGTGACCGATTATGCTCGATAATCTCCAGCGATTCTCGACTGGTCAGTGCTATGAGCTTGCCATTCGTAATGCTGAGGCATGTGGCGGGCGAGCCAAGCTCAAACGTCTTCACGTTGACGAGCTTCTTATCAACCGTGTCAAGTAGGTCCCAGTACACAGTCTGGCCGACACAGTATATCAGTCCCTGGTCAAATCCAATCACCGAGTAGACGGGACGGTCGAAACCCTTGCGTTGAAACTGCATCCAGTATCGAATCAAGGGCGGCCCGGTTTCGCGCGTTTCTTTCGCTGTCGAGACCACGATCATGCGGCCACTCTTGGTAGACACGAGGATGTACCGCCAATAAGTCCTGTCTTTCTCAAATCTCCACTCTGTCAGTCCGTGAATACGATCTCCCTCTTTGCCGAGCCCGGAAATGAAGTCAACATCTGTGTTCAGTTTCTTGTCTATTGGCCGGCCCAGGTCTTCTCCGGTATCTGGATCGATGAACATGAGCGTCGGTTTCCCATCCTTGTTGACAGCTGCAACAAGACACTGGAGGTGCTCCGAATAGATGACCCTTGTCGGCGTCCCTTCCACGGGCAGATATCGAGGGACAGGGCTTGACTGATGCTGCAGCTCCGCGAGGAGAATCTTGGTCCCCGAGATGATGAGAATCGGCGTCGTATCGTGGCTCTCAAACGGCACGTCTACAGCTACGCTGTAATCTACCGGTGGCGGCATGGCAGCAGGGTTGCTTGCGTCCACGGGCCAAACACGCAATTTGTCTTTCGACCTCACAGAATCGAATAGAGCGCTCCCAGTATTATCGTCACGTATCAGAACAAGACTCTTGTCGCAAGATACCAACACAGTCGGTTCTGGTTTCCCGGATTCGTAGTGGCAGCTGACTTTGGCCGCAGTTGTCCCGAATGTCTCGACCTTGAACCCAGATCCAGTGACCTTGACGACTTGCCCGTTTCTAGTGCCGAGGAGGACGCCGCCCCAAGCTGAGGCGACGCTGGTAATTGCTTCAATTGATGGAGTCCCGTTTTCTTCGGACTCGTTAGCAGCGTTTCCAATGGCTAAATGACGTTAGCGTCACGATGTTGGGAGCGAAGAGACATGCGAGAAGATAGCGCCAAGGTTGAGAGCTCACCCTGAGAAAGGTCCATCATTTCGAGCTCTTCAAAAGCATCGCTATTGGTAACCGAGCTGATCGGGAAGGATTTTCCAAGAAAAGCTTGGCCGGCTCTCCACACTCCTGCAAGCACATTGTGTGCAGCCCCAAGGAATAAACTCGTCACATCACCATTGACGTTGATGATACGAACCCGGCTAACAGACTGCCTATCCCAGTCAGTCTCTAGAACGTGAATGCAGAACCGTGTACCAGTGTGCGCCGATAGGGCGAAAATATTGCCGGAAATGGCCGCATCGGACACGGCTACGCCTGGAAAACCAGGCAATATGTCAGGGAATAGTCGTCGCGTGCTTTGGTGATGAAATTAGCGCAAGGATATCAAAGAAAAAATAGACAAGTGACATGCGCCTGCCCCCTACATTCTTATGGGTTGCAAATAACGTACCTTCGATCAGGACTGATCAGCAACACTGCTTCCGTCGTGATCTGTATGATCAGGTGCTCAAAGTGTGCGACTGCAAGCGTGGGCGACGAAAGATCATATTTGCCACTGGCTTCCACTGGTTCCTGTGCTTGAGAAAAGTCTTCAGAAAGCTGAAGAACTGCTGAGGAGTCTGGCATGGAGAGGATGAGGTGGTAACCTGGTGCTCCGTATAGGTGCTTTGAGGGGAATATCCACGCATCTCGTATCTCCACCCCGTAATCGATGTCCAGGCCGATTCCCGCCTTCAACCCATATCGGTACTCCGCGATAGAACCTTTTTTTTCATGGCCCGAAGTCGCAAATATCCGGTCTGGCTTCCTGATTGTGCCCTCTTTCCACGGCTGCATTTTAGTTCCGCCTTCGCCGACCGCCTGGTTCCAGGCTGAGAACTCGTCTGTGGTAACAAAGTCGACAGTCGGAGACCAGTTTGGCAATATATCGAGCAACTCCAACGGCTGTCGAGCAGGAACCTGGAATCCCGTCAGTTCGGCAGATTGGAGAACATGGGGGGAGGCGAGCTACCTTCCAAATGGCGCCAGGACCAGAGTCACTGCCCAGCAGGAGGACATCAGTGTACTGATCGAATAGACAGGTAAAAGCGGTAGATATATTGGAATCAAAGGTATCCATGAATGTGCTGCGATCCAAGGCACTCTCTGAATCGGCCTCAATGAAGATCACCACACCATCCTCCCGGGCAAGGTAGATACAGTCCCGGCTCTTGAAATAGGGAGATAGCCGAAAAGGGCGTGCCCAGGCCGTCCAGAGCGGCTCATCCCGGCCGTGGTGGTTCTGAGTGGCTGGTGGATTGTGCATTTCCACCGTCTCGAAATTGGGTGGTCCGTACAGGCCGCCTGTGCAAACTGCCACCTGGCCCGGGGATATCGCAATAAAGGCCGATTTGACAGTAAGGGGGATGAGGAGGACCGGCATTTGGTTCTCCACTGGCATTCGGTGACCTGTCTTTTCCTCCGACAAGACCAAACGCAGGTCATCTCCTGTTTTCCACTCGTATATCACCATCCTCGACTTACCAGCACGGACAACAATGAGCAAGAGGATGATGTGGTTGTCATCCCCTGGGCGTGGGTATAGGAAGTCGATCTTGTGAATGACCCCTTGAACAGACCGGGGACGATACGACTTCACGGGGTTTAAGGGCTCATTTCGGATGTATGCCTGGCGGAGGTTCTCAATGGTTTCAAGCTCATATACGACAAAAAACTCGACAGCGCAGGCCAGCACCGCGTAGCGGGAGCTCGGGTCGATTGTCAAATGAAAGCCAGGATAGACCAGCTGATCTCGGGGGCTCGGGAAGCGGGACGTGATGAACTCTAGTCTTCCATTCGATCCGCGCCGCAGGAATAAAAAGACGCTGTCGCCACATTCGAGAACCAGCATCAATAGCTGTGGAGGGAACTGGGGAGAACGTAGGCCCATGGCAGACGAAACAAAGCCAGATTGCGAAGGGTTGTCATCCTCCATTTTGACCGGCAGAGAGGCAGCAATATCGCTGTCATCATCCTCCCTAATATCGAACGAGCCAACGACGCAGGCATTCCGGATTCTCGCTCTAAAGTCGCATTTTCTGGCGACCTCTCTAAGCCGGCCATCGCTTCCCAGCTCTTGGATGCGCACTTCATGGTCCTGCAGGGCATTGTTAGCCACAGGTGCGCTGTGGACGACATCCGTGACTCTGGTTCAAAGGGGAAATGTTGATGTCCACTGTATCACAGTTTGATGGCTAAGCCATCACAGCTCGGGCTGGGGGCAGTGGTACGGAATGTCTTGGCTGGGCATGTATATCTGACATGAGATCTTTGGAGAGGGTGGATGGACAGGGTGGGAGTTGACCATGTGAGACTGGACAGGACCTACTGCTATGAAGGCAACGTCGTTATGCTGAGGTCCTCTGAGTCTGACTGGGAGTATGAAATGGATGAGAGGGCTCTCAACCACTGTCCTTGTAAGGAGACCACACTGCGGGGCCCTTGGGAGTCGAGGCTGCTTGGACCCCGGAACCGTTTTGTTGGCTTTCACAATGGTGTTGACGTCGATGGTCTCGGTCCTCCATTCGCCCCCTCTGTATACGTTGGTCTGGAAGGCCATGATTTCTGGTGCTCGTTGAAACGTCAGAGCACCATGTCGCGCCAACCGTGCATGAGGTGGATTTGATTCCCTTCCCCAAGAACAAAGTCAGAGTGAGAGACGCAGTAGGTGTATGTTTCAACTAGGCAAGCGGAGCGAGTAAGACCCTTGTATATCGGCGGATAGTTCCGGACCGCGGAGGGATGGCGCGCGTGGGAACTTGAAATTTAAGCTCAGCTCAGGGAGCAACCTATCCGGCGGAGATGCAGCGCCAGTGGGGACTGGCTCGCAAAAGCGGTATGGAACGCAGAAGTTGTGGAGTGAGGTAAGGTTGCTGTCCAGATTTAGCAGTGTGATGTGGTGCGGATTGTCAGATGCATTTTTGTGCTTAGTATTGCACCGTGCGAGGTGATCGGGGAAGAGATGACTGATCGTTGTTGTCGGGAAGGTTGGGACAAGAGATGAAAGGGGAGAACGCCCCAATTTTGAGAAGCAGCGGCGGCGGCTGCCTTAGGGACGACTAACCTGGAGGTAACCTCGAGCTGAACAAGGTACGTACAGCGGTCCTCGCTGGACGCCGGAGAAGACGAGTGCGCGAAGACTCTGGCTCCCAGCCAGATTGATGTCTAATTGGTAGTGGAGAGCCAACCGGACTGCCGTTTCCACGGCCCACCCCGACCGCTTGTTGAAGCTTTTAGTAGGGCGCCGGCGTCTCTGTTGAATGATTTTTCTCGGCGCCGATGATCCCCACTAGGTGGCTACTGATCTTTGCCGACAAGGCAAACCTCCACTGCGCAGGTGTCGTGCTGCAAGTCAAGTCGCTGTGAGCCGCGAGCAGAGTAGGGCTGCCTGAGAATGCAACCTGACCCACGGAACCGCGCATACTATGGACACTATTAGGTCGTACCGCACAACCAGATATCAGAGCGGGGCAGCTACCTTTGACTGCCCCTCGATACTCCCTGCATCCCGCCTTTTGCCTGCCCCGAAATCTTGATGCAGAGTGTGAGGTGCATACTATGGACCTTATGCAGGATATTTCACAGTCCTGGCGAAGCTCGGCACCACCTAACTAGGGTGCCTAGGTAAGCAACTTAGTCCTCTTAAGTTGCTCGTGTAGCGCTGACCTCTCTCACGCCTTGGTACAGGTAGTTTAATGTCAGCAGCGCGTTCCTACCGCCGTTCCTGGCGATGTGATGGAGGCAACTCCGGACTGCGCGTGGGACCATGCTGCGATCAATCGCTTCCACCCAATGATGTGCCAACTAGCCAGAGGCTGGAAACAGGTACCATGTTCCGCGTGAGCGCGGGCATGTCGAGGTCGCTACTATGTCAAACTCTCCGCGGTTTTTTTTCACAATATTCTACTTGACAGGGCTGGTTTGGGACCTCAAACTTGATCGACTTCGAGGGTGAAAGGAGGGTACCACGTGGGTACCCAACAAGTATGTAGAGGATTGTGAAAAAGCCGTGGAGAGACGTCGAGTCCGTACTGAACAATAACCAAAGTCGACAGATCAGGTTTACTACAACTAACAATGAAACGCTGCAGACCAGGGGGTTTCCTGGCTGGAGGGCGTGGATCACCGAAGACTACACCAGAACCATCTTCACGGCCAGTCCAGCCTTCAGCAAATAATTCGTCCGCTTTCCGCTTTGAGTTGTACCGGTCGACATAAACTATAGTTCCAGCAAAGGTTTTACAGTATGTATATATAACGCGTAAGGAATGCCCAACACGACAGCAGTCACCCACTCAACAGAGGTTTGCCATGGCAGGACTGAGTCCGGGCGGGTCGCCCTGAAGAACGCAACGATTTCAGTCCCTTGGCTGCAACCGGGGTCCTCCTTCTCGACGGCGGGGGTCAGTGCGTCCTTTGCCCTAAATCCCGAACCCGGAAGGTTTGTTAGTGGGGGACTTATGGACAACGAGCAAGAGCCGGTGCCGCGTTGCAATAGTCCAATCGCTGGGGAGCTGTTTGCGAGGTGTTGATTGAAAAGAACCAAAAAAAAGGAGAAGGCCCTTGGCTACCAAACCAAGACTTTGTGCAGAGCGTCTTCATATCAATTCATTAGATAAATCTCATCGGGCCTCCGACTTTAATTCTTAGTGATAAGTACCGCGCGAACAATCATTCAAGGGTTAGGTTGACCTGCGTGCTACCCGGATGTGCGGGAGGCCTTAAAATAGTGTAGTGTATTTGGCAGGGGCCAGGAACCTAACTGAACTACGTGTACCGACGAAGTACGTGCATTCCTTTCAACCTCACATCCCGAACTGCATCGGTACTTTGGCCCCGCTGGACGCGCCTACCTCAAACCCCCATACCTAAGACTTGGTAGCCTTATTCCTACTCACTTGCAAAGGAACCACAACAGGCCAAACCCCATCCTCATCTCACTCGACAGGACACCTTTGGGTTACACAATCGAATCACTCGGCGGATAAGGAGAGAACAGCGGGCATCAACAGCCACTCAGCCACACATTTGACATTGCCCGTGACCCAAAGACGCCGTACATTGGCTTCACCAAGTCCGAGACGGGGGAGGTCCCATCAGCAAGACAGCTCGCAGCTAGTCGCCCGCGTCCGCAGTCCCCCGCCCTCTTATCCTGCCCTTCGCAAAAGATGAATGATCCGGCTGACGCTCCGTCTTCGGAAAAGAACATCAAAAATCCGCAGAGGGATAGTGCCGCTGCTGAGAAGGAACGAGCCATTCTTGACGCTTGCAGGTCAAACAACATCCAAGCCTTGAGATCGTTGGCCGAATCTTCAGGAGGCTTCCTCGCCGACCATCTCCGCCAACAAGCATGTGAGTGCTGACTGGCTGACCGCTCTGTGACATGTTGGGACTACCCCATTTCCGTGGTCAAAACGGAACGCTTATGAGTGGCGACATTGTGATGTAGGGCCGGTTTTGCTGGGGCTGCCCTCGCGAGAAGTCGAGAAGTCTGGCAGGCCGCTGTCACAGGCTCCAGAGAACAGCTCCTGGAAAGAGCTTCCCCGCCATAGAGATGAAGACCAAGTCCAGCTTGATGTAAACCGGGCTTTCGTCTACTATCCCGAGAGTAGGCCAATAAGCCAATCCATCCCGCTATTCTCTTGCTCACCAGTGCCCAGATCAGAACGACGCCGAGCTAGCCCGCCAGAAGAATGAGCTCTCGGCCTTGATTCTTGAGGTCTTGCGTCGATACCCCTTTCTTTGCTACTTCCAGGGGTACCATGACATCTGCCAAGTATTCCTGCTCGTTCTCCCCCCAGCAGTTCGCGCACCCGCGGTAGCGCGCCTCTCGGCTCTCCGCATCAGAGATTTCATGCTCCCTTCGCTCGGCCCAGCAGTACACCAGCTTCGTCTAATACCCGACATACTTCGTGCAGCCGATCCCCAGCTCTGGCGTCACCTATCGGCAACGGAACCCTTCTTTGCTCTGGCGGGGACACTTACGATGTATGCGCATGACATCACCACTCTGGGCGAGATTACGCGCCTTTTTGATGTGCTCCTCGCCCGCGAACCTGTCTTCAGCGTGTACATGTTCGCCGCCATCGTCCGCTCTCGACGATTGGAGCTCTTCGACACTCCGCGCGACGAACCCGAAATGCTCCATAGTATCCTCTGCAAGCTGCCACGCCCTCTTGACTTGGAAGCTCTTATTACCGCAGCCCGTCTCCTCTTTGAAGCGCACCCACCCGAGAGCCTCGCCGCATGGCGGGCCATCTCGCACTTCAGCGTGCTTCGCACTGCTCGTGCGCCCAATGCCTGCGCTGAACAGTCGATGGACGATGGCCGTGTCTTTTTTGAGCGCCAAGTCAAGGAGCTGCAGTGGCTGGAGCGACGAGACAAGATCAAGGAGGTCCTGTGGCGCTACCGCCGCCCAGCTCGTTCGCTGGGATTTGCAATCCTCATCGGTGCAGCGGCGGTGCTGCTGCGCAGGCATCCCGGTCCACTCACATACATGACGAATCTGATCTCGTATTGCGTAAGATAATTGAGCGCACAGATCTAGGTGCTGGTGTGTGCACAATGTGCATCCCTTGAAAAAGTAATGATGATGAAAAGAGCAAGGAAAAGTGATCTGGATGAGGGTCACAAAGACTGCGTGGCTTGATCGGAGTTTGGGAAGTCCATGGACGGGTCTACAGGAAGGACGTCGGAAAATTGGGAGATTGTACTGTTGTGCCATACAGCTTAGAGCTACTGCTACGAGTAAGAAGGTTCAAACAGTCTTTCTGATTTTAATCTACCTCCCAGCCCATGCGGGTTCTTTAGGCCCCTTCTTGGAAGCTTGTCTTCAGGGCCTCAAAATGCATCAAAAATTCACCAGCCAGCTTGCCCACCACATCGCTGATGATGGTCAAAATCAAACTATAGTTGTTATACAGAAACCTCTCCCGCTTCCGTTTGTCCGAGCCGAAGGTCGCTCCGCTGTACTTGGTCAGGAATGCCTCCACTTCGTTGCGCAACCGCCGCAAACTGGTTACAACCGGCTCGTCATCCCCTGCCTCAGTGCTCAGTGCCAATATACTATGTAGAAGCTGTCCGAACCGCTGCGTCACAACGTGGGGCGCTGCTGAAGCAGCCTTGATACTCGACGACGACGGCGCTCGGGTTGGCAATGCGGCAGCCAGAGCGCGAATCGAATCGCAGTGAGAGCCCATGATGCTTTGCAGACGTGGCCACAACACCATGGCGGTACCGTTAATGTAGCCATCAACGGCGGGGATGCGCCGCCGCTGCAGCTCGAATGCAAGATGCTGATTAAGCCGGACGCAGAGCAGTACGCCTAGACCGTCAAGCGTGTCAATGACGAGTTGTTTTGTCAGCGTCCGGCCGAGGGCAAAGGTTGGCTCGAAAATGTAGTTGAAGTGGCGGGAGATGACGGGGAAGGAAAGCGCAGGGCTGAAAAAGGTTGCCAAGAAGGTATACTCGGCCGTTGCGTTGTCGATGAGAGCCAAGTTGAAGTTACGGAATGGCACCTCGAGGTAGTGTGTTGACTGGTCTTCCTCCGCTAGGTAGGATGAGAGGGCGGCTTGGTTGCTGTTTCTGAGGATATCTATCCTCCTCCCAATGTTGAATGCGTCGTGGGGTGTGCTCCCGATTTTGGAGCCGGAGAGGACACTGGACCTCCTCGAGACATCCTCATGGCCCAAGACATCACTCTTATCGATGCTGTGAAGCTTGATCTTTCCCAAGGCCTTTTCGTAGCGGGTGAACTGGTTGATGTAATACCAACGCATGGTGTTCATGTAAGCGAGGCATATCTCGCTGGCCAAGACGGGTTGATATCGATGCAGGAACCCGTATAAGTCCTTGAACTTGATGAAGTTTTGCTGCTGGATGATTTGAGCATTGATATGCGGAGATCGCAAGGCTTTGATCTGGGCCACCAGAAAATCCCTAATTCGCTCAACGGCCTGGCGAAGTCAGCAATGTCCTTTTAAACATGTGTACTCTGACGGTAGTACCTTGAGGATGAGTTTCTCTAATAGTGGCCCAATGTCTTCCAAGGCCTTGCTCTGTGTATGTTGTGAGCTCTTCTTATGCGCTGCCGCTCTTTTGTCGAGGTCGGCGAGAACTTTTATCCAAGATTCATCAACATGACCTTCCGATATCCTCGAAACAATCATTGGAGAGACACTAAGTTCTTCGACGACGGGGCCCAACCCCTTCTCGACAGTCCTGCGGTTCTCTAACCTCACATTCAGAGCAGCCGATCGGGCTTGTAGGCTTTCTATGTCGGCAGATACTGCGGCCAAATCATTGCGGAAGCTGGTCAAGTTTGTCTCAACGGAGGCCAGGATGTCATCGCACGCGCGAATGGATCGGTGTAGTTCTTCGAACTTGGCCTTGTCACGCTCATCTGGTGACAAAACATAAGCATGGCGACAGGAAGTAAGCAACGAGGCGGTTCACCCACAATCTTCAACGGCCTGCGATCTGTACAGAGCTACCGCATCAGTTTCGGGCTCGCTGTTCGCAAGCCCATGCAGAGACAGGCCGCCAAAGTCGAAGTCCCAATCTAGGTCCTCCTCGGTAATAAAGCAGGGCTGCGACTCCTCAGTCTCATTTCCGTCCACATCCGAGCCCAATATCTCAGCCAAAACCTCTTCTGGGTCCCGCCCGTTTTCCACCGTTGTGGATTGCTTCAAGGTAGAGCCATTCGTCCGTTTCAACGAAGCTGGGAGGGAGGCGGCCGAATCGCTGGACACGAGAGACAACGAAGAACCCCGAGGGGTACCTCCCTGGCGCTGCGACGCGGGGTATGGACCGCGAGAAGCCGAAGTACGGCGAGGCAGGGGGGAGATCGGGCGGCTGTTAGGTTGAGGAGCCCCTGAGGAGCTTCCCGGGAGCGAACCGGGTCGTCGGTCAAGCCACATAATGGTTGTCGAGCCTCCGCATCCCGCAAAGGCGTCAGACAGTTGCGGTTGGAAAAGAAGTGTCTAATTGATGCCAATATGCTGACCTCGTGCAGGGGGTTTGTTGCCAACACCTGGCCTCTGCAGCTCTGGAGCTTCTGCAGACAGTGACGCGCTGAGGAAATGACCGTGCTGACATGAGCAAGGCTGGCAGTGACTTTAGCGTTAGCGACAGGTCGCTGATTGTCAGCCACCGCCAGCCCAGCGGGTCCAGAGCTTGGCATGCGGTGCGTTGCCAAAACAAGTTAGATTCTGACGGGCAGCAACGAAAGGCGGGGCAGGTTGTTTCGGGAGGGGCAATCCTTTTTCACGATGCGAACAGACCTGGAGCCTGACCAGCGCCACCAGTCAGTAAGACTCGTTTTCACTCCTAGAATTTCTTGCGGGTGTCATTACTAGAGCTGTCTTGCGGGAGCTAACGCGAGAGAAAGCGAGTATGCAGATGTGGGCGAGGAATCGTCAGGTATTCCCGCTCAGTCTCAGCTGGAGTCATATCAAATAAACACTGATATGATTTGTGGTGGGGTAGCAAGGCAAAAAAAGCCATGAAATAAATAAGTGAGGGTGGGGAAGAGGCAAAAAAGAAAGATGCCTCATTAACTGGGTTAGGTAGCAGAGCCCAGATAGGGCCACAAAAATAAGCAAAATTCAGCAGGCCAGAAGGCAAGTCTGCAGGCGTGTGGAGGAGGGGTCGACTAGCGGGGGCGTTGCTCTTCTTCCTCTCCCCCCAGTGTGTCCGTTCAAAACCACAAATTTCCTCCAAACCTCCCCCCTCTCCTTTCAACTGCACCACCCTTTCTCCCTCGGTGCAATTCATCATCTCCTTGGGCCTCCTGTCAACCCTCCCCTTCTCTTCCTCTTCTCTTTCGACAGTATCCTTCGTTGGGCCCCCCAAAATGTCAGACGATGTAAGCTACCCTCTCGCGACTGCTCTTCTTCTGCCCTTGGTTGTGCGCTTGGGCAAAAAAGCCACCCCGCACCGCACACGCAAGGCCCGCGACCACCTCGGAATGCGCACATGCCCCTCCCGTGGCGATATATGTAACTCGCATGCCCATTATGCGTTGACATATCCGCACCTACCTCGGACACGATGTTGATTTGATGCTAACTTGTATCTCGCTATAGCATGAGCACACCTTCGAGTCCGTCGATGCTGGCGCTTCGACGACTTATCCCATGCAGTGCTCTGCTCTGCGCAAGAACGGTTTCGTCGTGATTAAGGGTCGCCCCTGCAAGATCGTGGACATGTCCACCTCCAAGACCGGCAAGCACGGTCACGCCAAGGTCCATCTTGTCGCCATTGACATCTTCACTGGCAAGAAGCTCGAGGATCTTTGCCCCTCGACTCACAACATGGATGTCCCCAACGTCAAGCGCACTGAGTACCAGCTCGTATGTCTAGCTGCATCATAATGTTCTGTTTGGTACACGAAGTATTTTAACAAATTTGGGCAGATTGATATCTCGGACGACGGTTTTCTCAACCTCATGGACGATGTTGGTGGTGCGAAGGATGATGTTCGCCTACCCGAGGGTGAAGTTGGTGAGAAAATCAACAAGCTCTTCAAGGTTGAGGAGAAGGACGTCAGTAAGTGCTATGATGAGGCTAATGCTTTGCACGAATCCACGCTAACAGTGACAATCCAAGACGTTACTGTCCAGACTGCCATGGGTGAGGAGGCAGCTGTTGACGCCAAGGAGTCGACTATGAAATAAAGCGGCACGTATGGTGGAGAGGGTTTTGGGAGACGCGGGCCCCTGTTCGGCGATGGCGAGGCTTTGACGGCTGCTGCTTGCTTCTAGAGCTTGGCCAGCTGAGATCTCTTGGTCGATGTTTCTTGGCCTGCCCTATTTCCGAGTTTCCCGTGCGTCTGGTGGTTCTGCCTGGAGACTGTTTTTCTGCTGGGCACGGAACGCTCGTTCTAACATGTCGCTCGCACCCGAGCCTGACACCTGGGTTGATTTTCCGTTTTACTTTGATATCAATTCTACTGGGATTATTTGCTGGGTAAAGAAGAGGGACTTTGCGGGTGGCGACAGTGGCAGCACCAGATAGAATCCAACAATCCTTGGTTTTATCACAATGCTCTCTTCGGATGCTTACTTGAACAAAGCTGTGCTTAGCTGTGAAGATGTTTTCGAGGTTGAGTGGCATATGCAGTGCCTGTCGTATATCAGACAAGATCTCACCCCCAGTCTGTGGATATTTCCCCACATCGAACGGGGTGCTTGGTAAAGTTTTAACTTTGAGCCCCGCCTGACCGGGGTCAGCATTTACACCAGATAATTTTGCTGCAGATTACAGGTTTGCTTGCCCTTTCACAAGCAACGAAAATTGCCAGCTGACAGGCAACTACCCTAGAATCCCAGTATCGTACACGCGTGGAGAGCGTTGAGGTCCGCCAGTTTACAGCAGCCCATCCACTACGAAGTACCGACTCCTACCTACATTAGGCTTGGGGATGCTACCTTATCACATCCAGAGTTACGAAAAAGCTTTTTTGCGTTGAGAGTCACTGGCCAATGTATTTGAATTTGTGTTTGCGTCTACAATTTCAAACCTGAAAAGTCACCAAAGAGGTTTTACCAGCCGGGGGAAAAAACGAGTTCAACAATTCCGCCACCACATGACTGCAGCCTACTCCATATCCTTCAGCCCTCAGCTCTGACCGGTCATGGCGGAGCGCGAGACTCATCGGTTTCCAAAGGGTGAAACCTGTGCCGAGTGCCCTGCACGCCGGTACTATCATGAGGGCGGTCGCCGGTATTGTGAGCGGGGCCACCAGATCGAAGGCTACGTCCAATTCGATATTGACGCCGAAGACAACTTCGGGAAGCAGGGCAGGATCATCCGGAAGAAGAAAGAGGCAAATGTCAAGCAGAAAAAGCACATGGGGGGAAATGAGGCGAAAGAACTATACCTCGAGTGTCTCCAGCTCATCCTCCGGAAACAGATCGCGTGGATGATAAAAGACAAAGGCTTCGACGCCGAGCTGGAGTCGGTTTGTCGCGACTTGTGGCAGCTGAGGATTCGAGGGTTTGTTGGTCTGACCGCCGCGGTGCGAAATCAAAATGACAAGGGTAAGGGAAAGGAGAATGGTGGAAGTTCCCAAGCCACAACGCAATCACAATCCCAACCCTCGGAATCCGGGCTTGTCATGTATAGCTCGCAAGCCGAGTCTGAGGCCACGACAAATGATGATGCGTTGTCTCATCTACAAAGTCGAAGCAGGCAGGACCAGCTACGAATTAAGAGCTGGTCTGGAGAGAGCTGGGTGTTGCCTACCGCCATGGATACGCTAGCAATCGTGTATCTTGGGTGTTTGCTGCGGCAGGAGGCGCTGAGAATAGGAGAGCTCGTGGCATGGGCGAGAAACAACAGAATACCATACCTTCGGGCAGTAAGTAGTTGTCTAGGATCCGGGAACTGATATTTCTCGCTCACGCATCACAGATAGACCTGATACCCCAGGATTGGATTCAACGTCTACCAGCCTGGGCTCACCACGCACTGTCAACAAGATATGTCAAGTTTCGGGGGGGAGAACTACATGAAGCAGTCTTGGAAATGATGATCAACTTTCAGGAGAATTATGGCCTGGTCTTCCCCAAGATCCCTGTTGGTCCTCTCCTCCTCACCTGGGTGAAGGACCTGGCATTGCCTCGTAAGTAACGCCCCTTAGTTCGACTACCCAACAAACATTCATATCCCAGCAGCCGAGGTGCACCAACATGCCCAAGATATTTGCACTGCGCTCAAGCTAGATTTCTCCTTTCCGGCCACTGAGAAGAGAAGACACCCTGCAGGAAGACGCCCGAAGTTTTCCCTATTAGATGTACCAGACGTGCTGCTCACAGCGGCCGTCGTGTTTGCTACCAAGTATATGGCCCCTTTGGATGGGCTTGAGCGCTTCCCAAAAGACGCTGGTGATCCTCTTGTACTCAAGATGGACTGGGCTGTATGGGAAGCCAAGTTTCTAAGTCCGGAAAGGAAGCAGAGGGACGTTGTCGACTTCGAGAACCTCGACCCGGAAGAGGTGTGGTCCATGAGCAAAGAGGAAATAAACGATTATCTGGACTGGTTCCAGGAGACCCAGATCGACAGGAATCCGACTTGTAGGCATACTTTTCTCCACGCAGCACCTGGTAAGGCTAACCGATCATAGACGAGACTGAATTGGACAGGATATTTCCTCTTGAAGAGGTGCGGCCGCCCCAGGTGGTGCAAGAGACTCCAGACGAGGAAATTGAAGCACGCTTGCTACAAATACAGAATGCGGTCACGTACGTCGCACCGAGGCCAGACGCGGAGAAGGTACACCGTCTGGGCGATCTCCATCAGATGTTTGAGCAGTCTAGTGAGCTTTGGGGGTCTGCGAAACGAGTATATGAAGTTGTGGCCGAGATGTCTGGCCTGCCGCTGGAGGATCTAGTGAAAATGGTCTACAAGTTGGAGCGCATGATGTTCAACTGGGAAAGAGCGAAGCGATGACAGACGCGGACAGAAATGGGAATGGGAATTGAAACGGAATATACGAGCTGATATGGCCCTATCCATGTGCAAAGCACGCTGGTAGCTTGTAAGAGAATGTAGGCAGAGAGCAGTTGGGCCCATGAAAAACAGTTGTTCCACTCGGTGCACCCTGCACAACTGTGCTTGCGCACGTGCACTCGCTGGGAGCCACCCGAGCCCTAGTCTTGGCCAAATTTCTAACCCCACCAAAATTACAGTTGCTTGAACTCCCTTTCCGACTTCACATCTCTCGAGGACCAGATTCGCAAAAATCAGAGCAAAAGTAAGTACCACTTCCAAAAGGCCATCGCGCTTCTAATTCCTTCTGGAGTGATACTGACGGGTCCGGAATTGTAGTGCAGATGTAGGTTCACCCCTCCCGAGCGACGAAGCGCACCGAATCGCGAATCGTCGAAATTTCCAGACGCTGACACGGACCACCGAACAGCTTCGTGAAGACACTGACGGGCAAGACCATCACCCTTGAGGTCGAGTCCTCGGACACCATTGACAATGTCAAATCCAAAATCCAGGACAAGGAGGGCATTCCTCCGGACCAGCAACGTCTAATCTTCGCGGGCAAGCAATTGGAGGATGGCCGCACTCTTTCTGACTATAACATTCAGAAGGTTAGTTGGAAGGTCACAAGGAGAAATGAATTACTTCGGTAGCAAGAGGAGGAATTTAAGATTGGAGTCTTGGTATCCTGAAGCGATCCTGACCCGAGGCTGACATATGGGCTGTAGGAGTCGACCCTCCACCTTGTCCTCCGTCTTCGTGGCGGCATCATTGAGCCCTCGCTCAAAGCTCTCGCCAGCAAATTCAACTGCGACAAGATGATCTGCCGCAAGTGCTACGTACGTGTACCTCTCAAGTCTTTACGAGGGCTCTCTGACCCGGCGTATAGGCTCGCCTCCCTCCCCGCGCCACCAACTGCAGAAAGCGCAAGTGTGGACACACTAACCAGCTCCGGCCTAAGAAGAAGCTCAAATAAGCGGCTTCCCTCATCATGGTCTCCGGCGTCTTTGGTTTTCGGCATCATCGGTTTTCGTTGTTCCGAGAGGGGTTGGAATGGGGTTACGGAAATGATGTACGGTTGTACACAAAATAAACCTTAGCATGAGACTCCTACCAATCTATCTATGAACCAAGGCTTTGAAGATTTAGTGTGATGAACCAGCATTGACGTTCTTGATGTTGTTTCCCCTCAGAGGGTAAAGGTCACGTGGTGTCTATGACATGACTTTTGGTACATACCTGAAGGACTATTAGGACTATTAGGATGGCCTTGGATTTTCGCGTCAAAGCCTTGAACTTTCTGATGCAGACCTCACGTAATCGTCGAGCCTTTCAAAAATAGGGGAAATGCGTGGACAGGCCTAAACGCTGACACCAAACCGTAAAGTGCCGCACGAACAATCCTACAGGGGTTGCTCAGTATCTAAGTGGGTCAGGCCTTGGCATCTCCAATTATTGCCTGTTCTGTCATCGCAACAGTTGTCCCAAGCTCTGCTACCCTCCACTATCGTCAACGTTCTGCTATTACCAACGAAACGCTGGAGGATCGGACAATTAATCAACAAACAGCTCGTCCAAGGCGTCTGCAGTCATGTCTGGCTCTGGCTACGATGCTGTCGTCGACGTTGACGACGAGGTTCGTCTTCATCTCTCCATCTCCGCAGTTTTCCAACAATTAACCCTTTCGCTCTTAGGGTGACCTCGGCCACACCGACCTCCAGGAGGATCTCGAATTCCACAACTCCACCTTCTCCGAAGCTGCACCCGCCCTCGGTCGCAAAGGCGGCGCTCGCTCCGCCCAATCCGCCGGCCTCCCCTTGCCCGCAACAAGCTCATCCGCCCCTGGCGGCGGCGGAGGCGGCAAGCGCTTCCTCTGGACACTGTCATTCTACTCGCAGTTCTTCGATGTGGACACATCGGCTGTGCTCGCACGCTGTTGGGCGGCGCTGTATCCTCGCGCCAACTTTTTGGATGTTTTGGAGGGAAACCCGGATCTCTATGGGCCATTTTGGATCGCCACGACTGTGGTGCTGATATTGTTTTTGGGGGGCACGATTAGCGATTATAGGGCCCGTGTGGGGGGTGATCAGTTTGCGTATGATTTTAAGTTGCTGAGCGGTGAGTGGACCGACTTCTCCAAGGGTGGTGGTGTTGGCGTTGTATGAAGGGGTATGGGGCTAGACTGACAGAAACATTAGGTGCGGCTGGTCTCATCTACGGATATACCTTTATTGTGCCGGTGGCGCTGTACCTTGCGCTCAAGTACTTTGGGTCTGAGAGCGCGAATCTACTCGAATGCTGGGCGCTATACGGCTACGGGAATCTGGTCTGGATTCCCGTTGCGCTGGTGAGCTGGTCGTCGATGACCATCCTCAACCTAACTTTTGTTGGCGTCGGATTCGGCCTGTCGGTGTCATTCTTGCTGCGCAACTTGTACCCAGTCCTGAGCGCGACGGACCGTCAGACGAGCAAGGCATTGCTGATATTGGTGGTGGCGCTACACTTTGGTCTGGCTATCGCGATCAAGGTGTTTTTCTTCGCGCACGGCAGTCCCTTGAAGACGGAGGAACCCTCCACGAACCCACCCGACCCGAAACCGCCGCAGTTGTTCTAAGGAAGAGGGTATGCAAATGGAGAGGGATGAGGTTGCTCTATTCTTTGTAGATTTATGTTGTTGCATCCCAGTTCTGGCGGTTGGGGGCAACGCAGGAAGGCGTTTCTGGGCTACTGTATCCCTATAAATCGGCGATGGGCGATGGGATAATATCTTAGTCTAGTGATTCTTTGGCGAAAGCTATCTCTGCTTGTCCGAACACCTTGCTACTCTGCCTCCTTTTCCCGCCCAGTCCAGCCAGCTTCCGGTATATTCTCCGACATTCTTCCAGCCAGCCTCTTTCGCCAGCGTAGCAGCCGCCCTACCACGCACGCCAGCCTTGCAGTAGACGACCAGCTCCGACTCCTTACCCGGCCGGGGATAGCCAAAGCGATCCTCAAATTCGTCCTCGCTAATGTGGAAGCTATCGGGACTCGTCGTAATGGGGATATTCACCGCTCCGGGGATCCAGCCGGTCTGCAGCAACTCGCCCGGCTCGCGCACATCTGCAGGGTGAACTATCATAAGTCTACGGCGATAGCGTCATGCTGTCACAGCAAGAGAGGGAAGAGCAAGAAATAAGTCAGGTCACATACCAACCAACACAACTTTATGCTTCGGATCCTGAATCAACTTGGACACCTAGAATTACACCAACCCGTCAGTCTTTGTCCCGTCCTCCCCCACGCATGGCCGTGGCTGTGGCCCCGGTTTCGTAGAGAAACAGGCGAGAACGCAAAGGGACAGAGATGGTTTCTCACAGCTTCAAAATTCCAAAACTTGCTTTCCGCTACCGCTGGCGCATCCTTCTCCGTCGAATACCCTCTCCACGGAGCCCAGGTCAGGAGCTTGCGATGCCGTCGCACAGCAGCCGCTGCTCTTGGGGCAGCGCGCATGGTGAGAAACCGCGAGGTGAGAACCCGCGAGAGAGGAAGGCATGGTTCTGCGGCGGCGCGTTGGAGGAGTCTTGCTTGCGTCTGCACGGTTGTCTTGGTCGTCTGTAGGCGGGCGAGGCTCGCGGCGCGGGAAAGAGCGGAGATGCACGAACGAGTTGCCATTGTAGGAGGGTTCGCGGGTTCGTTTGTCTGTTTGCCGGGGGGACTACTATGTAAAGAGCAGAGTACCGTTGCGATACTGATATAGAGGAACTTCGGGTGTGCATTATAGCTGGCCCACGCACACGTCATTCGCCGAGACTTGCGACCCGCCCACACGCAGCTCCCGATTTGGCGAACCAACTCACACCCCGTTCCAAGAGCAGTTTGTCATCGCTCATCGCTACGAGAGCTCTAAAATTGAACTGTTCCATAGTTAACGACGGCAGAACTGCCGTACCCAGAGTCCAGGCACAGGAGGGACCGGTTGCCTCACAGCTCTCTGCGGCGTAGGAACGATAGTAATTTATTTGCGTAGTACTTCACCGCTCAGCAGCAGCAACTATAAGCTCTCAGAGACACCACCTCAGGTCGAATCCAAAGGGTATTTCTCGAATTATCAAGTGGTAAGTGAGGCGGTTCGATGCCTCAACCTTTTAACCAAGGACCTGAAAATCTTCTCTTCGGCATCTTTCCAGCTATTTGGCTACAGTAAACACCTGATCAACACCCCGTCATTCACCCACATGCTGTCGATCGGTTAGGGGCTGGATTGCATTCACAAAATCTCTCAGTTCATCCCGCTTTGATCCAGCCGCTCCGTCGTGGACTCGTAGAGATTATCAAGTGCTCTGACCTCCCATCCAGTCGTTCCTCCTCTGTCAACCCCAGGCTCTTCGAACGGCCGCCTCCTGCGGCCCTCCGTTGATTCCCCTGTATCCTTTGAATTCCTTCCTCTTTGTCCAATGCTCTCAAGAAAATATTGCCAGTCCAATGACTTGGCATATTTACAGTTATTACAATTGTTTAAGGGTTAACGCCTTGGCTGACAACTTTCCCTCCAGTATCTGCACCTGCTTAAGTCACCAGCTTGATAGGTGCCAAACCCACACCAAGCTTTGCTCCCAATATGCGCCATTACCCAGGACTCCGTTGCTCCTCCGGATCAAGTTGCCGGTTTGTGGTTTTAGCCTCTGCTGGCCGTTCCTGTTATCTCTACCACTTCCTCTTCTCAAAGGTCAGAGGGCAGTGGTCCTACATTTGTCAGCTTCTATGTCAGGAGTATTCTTTGCTTCCACCGCTTACCTTGGGGAAAATGGTGGCAAACACCTCAATCTCCTCCGACAAGGGAGTGGGGTAGTGTTTCCAGTCCATCATGAGCGAGGCCTTTCCGAGCATCAGAGCAAGATTCAACTGGGCGTAATGCTGCCCGATGCAATAGTGAGCGCCAGTGCCAAAGACGAGGTAGTTCCTCGCGCCCTTCTCCTCAGCGTCGCCGGTATAATATCGCTCAGGGTCGAACTCATCAGGGTTCTCATACACATCCGGATCACGGAGAGACATGTAAGTTGTCGCAATAACCATGGCGCCTGGTCCAAAGTTAGATGCATTCAACCAGCTTAATCCGAGAGACCTACCCTTGGGAACAGTATAAGAATCGGTAATGGGGAAAGCCTTCTTCGCCATATATGGGGTCATGAGCACAGGAGGGCGGTAGCGCAAGAGTTCCCGGACAACAGCACGAGTATAGGTCATGGACTCAAGCTCCTCAAGGGTCAGAACACCATTGATATTACCATTTCGGACCTTGAGGTTTTCATCCCGGACACGGTCAAGAATATCCGGACGCTGGGCCATGGTCTGGAACAGCCAAGTGGCGGCACTGCTGGTGGCGTCCTGGGAGGCGAAGAGGAATGTGAAAATGGTTTGCGCGATTTCGTAATCGCTGAACCACCTGACGAGCGGGTTTGGTTTCTCGACGCCTTCGGGAATCTCATCCTTCTCCTCGTACTCGCGCCACTTCTTGGACTCGATCATGTTCAGAACCCAGGCATCCATGATGCAGGTGATCTCGCCGCCCGCAGCCATACGGACCTTGCTCTTGGCAGCGCACTTGGAGAACTCGGAGAGAACCATGTCGGCCGCCTTCTTGCCATAATACGTCTTGGTAAAGGGAAGAATGATAGGGAAGTTGACAAGCTCGAGCGCAGCCGTGATCAGGTAGTAGTCGTCAGCGATTTTCTTGACGGCCTCGTCACCGAGATAATGGCCCACAAAGGTACGGCAGGATACAGCCGTGATAAGCTCGCGGAAGTGCACCATCCATGGAATGGGCTTTCCAGCCTCCTTTGAATCCTTGAGCCACTCCGCGAAATACCGGTTATAGACGGCCTCCTGTCCAGGAAGGTAGATCTCGAGAGCCTTGCGAGTGAAGAGGCCGTTCAGCCCCTTGCGGTACTCGACATGAGCTTTGCCGTCTAGGAAAACCCAATTGTCGGCGCCGAGAAGTTTGTGGGCGACATCGACAACGCAGGGCTTGACGTAGGCGGGCGAGTTGAAGACCTTCCGGGCCATGTCGCGGGTTGAGGCAATAACGACAAACCTGCCCAACAGCTTGTCAGTTTCTTTTGTGCGCACGCAAACCCCTCGCGCGGTTGAGCACGTCCTACTCACTTGTGGAAAACAGAGACACAGCTCAATGGCCCGCTGCACCACTTTGCGTAGTATTCCTCAAATTTGGGGTTGACCGATTGCAAAAAGGGCCCGATGAAGGGCATCTTCCATGCAGGGCCGACAATGGAGCCCTTCTGGTAGATGTACGAAACTACAAGAGGAGGGATCTCATATTAGCACCACGCACGGTCTGCTTGCGCAACAGCAGTTTACGCACATTGGTCATAGGCAACTAGGAGACCGAAGATAGTAAAGAAGATTTGCCAGGCGCTGGCTTGGGCAATGGCGTCGACAACATATTCAACCTGTGGAGGCACGTTGACAGTGCCATACTTGAGGCTCGCTAGAGGCGAAGTGAAGGCGGTTGCGTTGGTTGCCATTGTACGCTTGGTATCCGGTTTGCGCTGGGCGCTCGTGGTGTGCAAAACGGAGAGGTGAGCGGCTGCTGGACTCTCCCAATCGGCCAGAGAGTGTGGGTTGTTGCACCAGCGAGTGTTGCACAGGCGATTGAAGGCACTTTTAGCCTTGGGAGAATGGGGATACGGACGGTGGGGGAAACGGGGAAAAGGGCGACAACTTAGACGGGAAGTCGGGAACAGTGAAGAGAAATGAGATGGAGTGTCGGAGTCTCGGTGTTTTTGTTAGTCTCTTGGGCCCTCTGGCTTTGCAACCCTGGTTGATCGAGGTCAAAATTTGGCGACTTGTCGAGAGACGGCAGGTGGGGTGCGGTAGTTAAATTGCCTTACGAACCGAGCATTGTCAACATCAAAAGAAACAATAAACTCTCATCTGAGCGCACTCCCTTGCAAGCCAGTGTTACCAGTACCATTGCTCTCCCAAATGTGACATCTCTTTCGTTCCAGAACCCCTAGCCTCGTTGAGATTTGGATTTCTCCCCTAGGTCCCGTCAACAAGGGGTTATTTGAAACGGGCCACTCCCAATCGCATGGCGCACCGAGGAATGGAGCACGCAGGGACCGACCTCAACGCCCAGTTTGTCAATGCCAACTGATCACATCCAGAACAAGTTGGCTGAGTCGATGAAGGTCTTGGTTGGAGGGGCGCAACCACTCCGAGACGAATCTGAACAAGGTTCCATTGTATCATTATCCCATTGGCTCATCCGGTCGCTGGTTGCGGAGACTAAACTTAAAACGGTGGCCTTTTGCATGGAGATGACCTTGTCGCTTCTGGTTCTGCAGGCGACTTTTTTCTCCGATACCGTGATCACTTGAACTCTGTATAAATTCCTGGGATGGCGAGGCTAAGCTTGTAAAGTGATTACCTGCCTTTCAAGGCAACAGCAACATTAGAGTCCCAGGGCCCCTTCAACCCGACCAAGGAGTCGTCGTCGGAGTTCCAGTTGACAGCTTGGAGCTGCCATGGGCCTTCGGCAGTGGATATCTTGCCCCGCTCCGGATCCTTACTTAGATCCAATCATGGTGAGAGGCCCTTGATTTTCTGGTGCGGTGAGAGTGGCCTCGCTCTGTCATTGGCTAGGTACCTGAGCTGACGATAACTAGGCCTGGCGACGCAACACACCCGGAGAACTACACTAAAACCTGCCGCATCGCCAAGATGTTGTCACTCAAGCCTCAAAATTGACATTGTCCCGTATCAGGTGGTGTGTTGCTTAGTTTGCCCGCGGAGATCTTCACAGCCGCAACTCGGTCCAAAAGTATCTTTGCATGGGGAAAAACTGCACTTGAAATCTCGAGACGAAGCAGGGCGAAAATCCTGACGCAAGCTGCTGCACAACATCGAATACGAACACGAGCGGGATTCGAACGCCGAAACCGCCGATTGGACACGCCCGGACCGCCTCGTCCAAAGCAGTCTTGCCTCCTTGCCCAAAATGCAGCAGCTGTATTTTGTATCTACGTTACTCCGTACTACATATCGCGTAGTGATAATGAGGCCATTGCTGGTTTTGAAGGCATATTCGGGCTCAGCTTGCCCAGTCAGTGCATTCAGGTCTAGAAGGGCCAGTTTCCCAGCGACTCCCATGTATGCACACTTCTCACACTAACAATATTTCAGGGGGCACATCCATGAGCCAGCAGCAACAGAACCACGGCTCACCGCTAACTATCATGATCCGAAATCTCTGTGGTAAACTCCGTTCGAGTAGACCGAGGTCTCCACGGTTTCTGTCCTAGAATTCCAGGAGGAAACACCTACGTACTCTCCCAGCTCCTCGAGGGACAATGATGCCTACCAGATCTTTCATATATCAAATGACTCAGATGACCCTGGATCTCCAGCTACATGAGCAAACATCTTCCTGCGGCTAGCCCTCTCACTTGGCTGTTTAAGATGACGGGGGAAATCTTTCAAACATACTCAAAGTCTACATCTAGGTTACACCGACCTCAAAAGCCCGACAACAGAAGACGGTCCCTGCCTATCCACGGCCAGGTAGCACAGCCTTCTTCGGCAATTGACGGGTCGCTTGACCGCCGGGCAGAGCCATTATATTATCTGCTGGGACCTTATCCCCTGGCTTCTAGAAAAGACCTCTACGCCGACACGAGATATCAGCCTGAAACACCATTCGAGGCGCATGCTCCTAAAAAGAATGCCTTTGACTTCAGATAGCAGGATCCCGGCTGATCAGAGTCATTCCAAGAATACCCCAATTCCACTTTTATGCCTGCACGGTTCCATGTTAGATAGAGGGGGGGATGGACAGTGTCGTCGTCGCCGTCGACGTGTGCGATGAGGTGTGAATAGGGGGGGCCTAACGGAAAACTTTGGCCTCTCGAAGCGCGTTTTTTTCCCGCTTGCACACACATCCTCGCGGTTTGCGCTCGTCGCCCCATCATCACCACAAACTGAGCCCGACTGAAACCGAGTAGGATATCGGCTATCCGAGTTCAATTCAATCTGCGGCAGGTGACGAGGCTTCGACTCCGATTACCACTGATCGGATCCGACCGGAGGAGATTGAAGACGGGAACGGGGTATCATTTGACAAGGCAACACTGCAGCTGGAAGGACAATTTGCACAAGGCAATGCGGTCTGTCCGGGAATGACTCAGGCCACGGGCTTGAATACAGTGACTGGGACCGGTCAAGCACTTCAGAGTGTTACATTGTCAAATCATTGCGATTGTGTGGTAACTGCAATCCAACCCCTGAAAGATTGTTAGCGTGGGACTTGGTGAGTCCGAAGTATCCATTAGGGTTTTATGTAATATGAACAGCTCGGAAACTATTTGGCAAGGGGTCAAGCCAGAATATTTAGGCCTTAACTCTAACATTCAGGGCCTTGAAATTTACTCCTTAGGGCCTCAAGTGTCCATCATAACCCCTCAAAAATGGAAAAGAATCCGGGGGGGGGGGGGGGGGTTGGCCCGGAAGCTGCAGCCAAGCCGTGAAGTACCGCGCGAACAATCTTTCAGGGGTTGAACTGTAGATGATGGTCCACCCTCCACGTTTGCAAACCTCAGGGCCTCAGGCGCAACCCGGAGCAGTGTGCAGGAGCAACCGCTCATCTGCGCATGACGGCCACTGGGTGGGCACAAGCACAAGCACTCTCCCCAGGGCTAACTAGATTGGATGTTGTGCAACCCCCGCGCCGCAAACACCATTGACAGTTCTCCCATTTTCACACGCGGCTCTGCGCGTCAGCCTAGGCTGTGGTTACGCCGCCCAGGACGTGGGCTGTGTTGGTCATCCCCCGCTTGGCAAGACCAGCGGCGTTACACCCTGCAGGGAAAAAAAAACTCTGGACAGTCCGAAAAAAAACCTGGCGAGGATGCAGCGCCCTAGTGACTCATGCGGCTTTGCTGTCACATCCGAGCACATCTCAACAGTGTGAGGGCCTCGCCGTGTACGTAACCTTGGGGCGCCAAAGGGGCACGGAGAAGTGTATGATCGAGATGGAATCCCATTCTGTATAAGTAGGACGAGTGTCTGCCTCAAGGCATCACAACCTATCTCCCTTGCAATCACATAAGACAGCAAAGCAAACAAGCGAACAGATCTTGATCCTATCCAATTAGCCCATCACCATATCATCATCACCACAACTGCAACACCAGCCCCACCAACCCAACAACATGTCGCAATTCGGTTTCGTCATGCCTGTTAGCCGCAACGCCGGCCAGCAGATAGCCCAAGCTAGCCAAGCCCTCCAGGCACAGCGGGGCGAGCATCAGAACGTCAACCGCCGCAACTCTGTCTCCAGCTTCAGCTCCCTCTCCAGCCTCAGCCTGCTCAAGGAGCGCCTATACCGCAACAGCCGGCGCTCGCAACAGCCTCGCCCGTATCACCAACCTCGGCTAGACCAGCTCAGTGTGCGCGCGCAACACCCCGTCTGGGTATAAGTCGAGCCTCGCCAGATAGCAGATCGAACAGAATCACCGCCAGTCACGGTTTGGAGCATACTACATCATCGGCGTTGCCATATTCTTCGCAAAACTCGCACTTCTCGGATCACCTCTCTCCCCGGAGGTCATCTTGTCTACGAAGGCGGGAAACCAAACTGAACAACACGAGAGGAAAGCAACAATGGGAGGCGGTTCTGCAAAATGCGAACCAACAACGATCGCGGAGCGATCTTCGGTAGCAGATATTCTCTCTTGACTTACCAACTGACCACAGTGCAAATACGCGGGACGAGTTGGAAGAAAGTGGGATATACACCCACCGCCAACCGGAGGGAGATATTAGGGAGACCGCGGCATTACGCCGCGGGAATGGCCACCCAGAGGAGGAAGTTGGAGGTGGAGGACTGCTGTGAAGAGGTCATTTTACTGCCACCTTACTAGTATTATTGTTTATTTTGTTTACTTTGTCAGAACGACGAGCAGAGCGATGGGAATTGTACAAAGCTTCGAATGAAGCACGCATAGAATAGGGGATATCATCACGCCCATTTAGAGTATCACACCAACAGTCCAATAAGCTGATACCGCAGCAAAAACAAGAACTTAGTTTTGCTTGCTCGCTAGAAAGTGTCATCAACAAGTTCGTTGCTCATCTTAACTACCGTCGGGCTGTACTCTGATGATCCCTCGAGTTCTGCCCCGGCGGTCAGGAGAATGTTGTCAACAATTCGTTTACTGGCCTCGCGTGCTTCTTGCCATTAGCCATATCCACTCCTTGAGACACAAGAATGAAACACTCACCTGGGGTCTGCAACAGCTTTGATGGGGGCAGCGCAAACTGAATTGTCTTTGGTGGGCTCATACCACCGAAGCCGCCATCGCTGTCACTATCCCATGTAATCTCGTCTGCATACTTTCCAGCAGCGTCCGCCGCATAGACATCTCTGGTTTTTCGCCCCGTTGCCGGCGTCTGCACACTCACCCCTGGCGTCCTGGGCCCCCCCGCTGCCGAAGAAACAGCGCGGCTCCGGTACGCCGCACGCATCGGTGACATGAATGCTGCACTTCGCAGCTGCGGCACTGCCATCTCCGGGCTCGACATGGGTGAGTCTTGCCATGCCGGTCTTTCCTTTTCCTTCCCCTTGTCCAGCTCTGATACCTTCCACTTGATAGGAGAGACACCCGTACCGCCCTTAAGTGGCGTCGCCATGACGCGGTAGTTCTTGTCCAGCAAATGGTGCAATAACGGGTCCTTGTTCTTGCATTGCACGCCAAATTGTGTGTCATCGTCTTTACCTACAGCCCTCCTCGCAATGCTGGGCGTCATGGACATGTCCGGCAGGCGAGCCGTGTGTTGTTGGAAAAGCAGCTCCGTGTCTTCTTCCTCGTCAGCAGCATCTCCGTCCTTTCCGAGACGCTCGCGCTTCCTCATCGCCTCATAGGGTGAGTCCAGGCCCGCAAATTGAGGGCGTACCACGACGGCAGAGCCAGAAGACAGGGTCTTAGTCGCAGGTGGTCGGGGGGTGCTGCCGCTGAGATCACCATCTCCATTGCTCAGCATTGATACCTCATGTCCTTGATGTCCGCCCGTATGCTGCTGGAAGGCAGATGATTCGTCTTCTTCCCCGACGCCGTGCGAGCTGGCGCCTCCGCCTGATGCGCTGCGCGGTCGTGGGGTGTAGTCGTCTGTGGCCTCGTCTTCTAAAACAGTCTCACCCTCGCCAGTTAGAGCTGTCGTATCGTCGCCGTTAGCGAGCTCCTCGTAGCCGGAAAGCGAAACGTTAGCTGAGGCCTCGAAGAATTGCTTCCAAAACTGGTTATCATGGTTATTAGTCTTGCTTGACCGTCGAAGGTAATGTATTACACACCTTGGTGGCTTCCCACACGGAGCGCGAGTGCTCGCCGTACTGTTCAACAAGGGGTAAAATGCTGGTGGTTACGATACGATGCGCCTTGTTAAAGTTGGAGTCGATTTCTAGAACAAAGCGCATTCTGTCAGCCCCTTCGCTGGATGTTAATGAGAATCGAAGCGCAAACCTTGCAGTGTTAGAGTAATGGACTGCTCGAGCTTCTCAAGTTCCTCGGTGAGGGTAAGAGCTCTCGGTGCGGCTTGCCCTGGCCGCGACATTGTGATTCTTTCTTGTTCGTACTAGTGAACAGTGTTGTGACAGTTTTTGAGTGGGCGCGTCTTGGTCAAAGTTGCTGCTCATTCACGTGCTGCGGGGGCGGGGTAACGATTCTCAGGCCTAACCATCCGCCATTACCCTGTAGGTTCTTCATCCTTATACACGGCGTGTTCAACATGAAAGTAGAGCAAGATGTGTTTTGGGTATCGCTTGTCGGGACTCCATCAGCGCTATCACCTGAACTTGAAAGTTTGTGACAGCGCCCATGATCCCGCTGTTAGAATATCATAACTTTCGTACATACAACCCATGCGAAGACAACAGGGCTGTTACTGTCTCTCATCCATTCTCGACCATTGCTCGTTTATCAACCCCCTCTTCCCCGGCCCCGCCCTCGGCCACGACCTCTACTTCTCCCTCTGGTACCTCCCCTGGCCCGACCTGTCCTTGACGCTGGGGTGCCTGCTTCCTCCTCCTCTTCTTCTTCTTCTTCTTCCTCCTCCTCCTCGTCTGCATCTCCAGACTCAGATCCCACTTCTCCCCCCTCTTCCTCTTCTTCGGAAGACTCCTGTTTTACCTCTTCCTTGGCTCTACGCGCGCGACTAGCCGCTCGCTTTCCGCCTCGGGTTCCGCGAGCTGGTTTCTGCGCTGGACTTGCCGCTGACGCCTCTCCATCTGTACCCTCCACAGTACTACTACGTGTTTTAGGTACCGATTCTGAGGCGCCACGCTTGCGTTTTCTACTATCACTGGCAAGCGGTGCGTTGGGGTCGAACTGAGCTGGGCTGGTGGGTGCTTCGCTGGGATCGGCTTTGGCTCTCTCGAGCTTCATCTGGCCATATTCATCGCTCGGGAGGTCGAAATCTAGATAACGTCTTGGACGACTAGGTTCTTCGGGCGGATCAAGGCCGTTCTCCCGTTCGTCAACGGCTTCGAGATCAAAGTATTCACGGAGCTTGGCCCAGATACCTGGTAAGCGCGTGTGCGGGCAGGCTTCGGGGCTGAAGCCGTGATTTTGTAGATGTTCGCTGATCGCCAGAGCACGAAAATGCTTGTGCATACCTGCGGGGTAGGTCAGAGCGAGTCTGGCGATATGCGACCCCAAAAGAGACACTCACCAGCTGGTTTCCATCGAACGACACCTTTGAATAATGATGCCAGCTGATCGTCCGTCCACGGATCTTGTAGGTTTACAGGCGGCTTTTGATTGGGGGCGGGTGCTGGAGGTGTCTCAGCAGCTGCTGGGGTATCGACATCCATAGCATCACCGTCTCCGGATGGTGTTGCTGTGCCTGACGGAGCGCCAATGCTGCTGCGTCCAACTCTCTTCTTTGGCGGCATTTAGGCTGTCAATTATAGGCAGGATCGCATTAATTGAAAACTAGAAGTTGAACAAAGATTGTACAAATGAACTTACTCGCATTCCGCGCAGGTACGGACAGCATTGAGAAACAAGAGTTTTGTGCCAAGATACCGAAAGTTGTTACGACCTGGGGTTGCTCATTGGGGTAGAGTGGGGCCTGGCGCAGGGGTACGCGTCGCGACTCTCAACACCTTCTCCCTGCTGGTACATGGAACCTGCCTTGTTTGGGACATGACCGCAACCAGGCCCTCAATACAGAGATATATTTCTGACGACCCGACAATGAAGCATCATGGCTCAAGACGAGGATTTTGCAGACCCTTTTGCGATCCCCGACTTTTGGAAAACGTCGCCATGGCTGGAGCCGACCACTCTCAATCCTGACAACACTCTCTTTGCTCTCGACGTCGCGAGTGAGTTGATACCCTTATTCCGCACGGGCTGTGACTAACTCTGTGCAAGAAACACCTCATGCTTTGGTCGTTGGTGGTGGGGTCCAAGGCCCCGAGGCAGGAATTGGTGCTCAGCTCAATGCCGGCTTCTTCAGTTTGCCGCCTGTTTTGAAAGACCTCATTGCCCAAGAAACAGTGACAGAGGACACCAAAACAGAATCGAATGACCAAGGCGAAGACGCAACATCCGATCGTCGTCCATCGCTGATATTCGACAGTGATGTGTGGCTTCACGACAGCTTTTCCGTTCTTAATGTTCCAGAGCTGAGGACATGGGATACCTTCGACCGACATAGCTGCAGAACGCCACCACTAACATTCATAACAGAGGCTAGTCTCGCTGCGTTTGACACCTTGGTCAATTCAAGACAGCCTACCAACCATGCGGAATTCAAAGTTATTAGCGATGGAGCCTATCTTGTTTGTCTGCTCAATCTCACCCTGGGGAGAAGCTCTTTGCTCTTTTCATGGGACTCGAAGAAGAAAATATTCACCAAGACAACGCCCGAGTTACGCACTTTGGGGCTTTCTCTCCAGTCCATACAAGGTGTTGACAAGCTTTGCTTGGAGTGCGCAACTGCTACCAGGCAGCTCCAAACTTTCACCGAGAGGGCATACTCTACCGCATCCAATTCGACCATGGTTGCACTCGCAGGGGCCCTTGACAAACTGGCTCTCGCACTGCAATCTGAAGTCAACTTTCATGGACGTTCAGCACGGTCAATACTTCAACTACAATCCGTTATGAGGCCTGTACACGCTGTCCTCACTTATGTCCGAGATCTGGCCGAGAAACTCGCAGGGCAAGAATCAGACGAGGGAATCCTCTCACAGCTCTTTCAAGAAGCCCAATTAGCTGAATATCGCAGTACTCTTCTCCAGGATGTTACCCGCGAGATATTAAGACTGGTTTTCAGGCCCTGGGCTGATTTTGTTGAGGAATGGGTTGGTCTGAAGCTCGAGGATGGCGTGGCATTAACCAAAACCGGGCCAGGAAGAGCCTTTGTGAAAACCATCGACAAGGTGTGGATTGACGACATGGGTTATGAGCTTGAAGAGGCCGATTTTTTTCTTGATGAGGATAAATTGCCATCCTTCTTCCCTGGTGACGTCGCCAGGGCAACGTTCGAGGCCGGTCGGAACCTGCGCTTCCTCCGGGAATATCACCCCAATCACCCCCTATCACGCCAGCAAGGCGTCAAGATGGTAAAGCCCCCGAGCTTGGAATGGCAGTTCAGTTGGGAATCACTCGCAAGCGTGAAGGCGAAAGCCAACAAGTACCAAGACAGTGTCTCTTGCCAGATCCAAAAATTTCATCATCATCATCACCATCAAGGCCCATCCTCATCACAAGCGGCTTCAAAGGACACGAGTGACGCAAGATATGAGCTCGCAGTCTTCGGAAGAGATGATGCACAAATTGCGGCCAACTTTCTTGCATCCATAAGCCACCTCGATGCTCCTATCAAGAACACTGTGGAGAAATCCGGCTTCGCTGCGATTCTCAGGGGACGGTTATACCAACAAGAGGAGGATCTATCAACAGATCAGCGCCTCTCTCCCCACTGGTCATTGGTTCCGCTTCTGTCCTTCGGCCCGGTCATCAACGCTCAAGCAAGGCTTATCGACAGAGAATGCATGAGGGTTTTGTTTGGCGATCACCAGCTCCGCATGCATATCGACCTCCTCAGGCAATACTACCTACTAGACAACGGGCTTCTTTGTAGTAGACTTTCCAACGCCCTCTTCGACCCAGATCTTGAAACTGCTGAGCGCAAGGCAGGAGTTGCTTTGGGCGGCGAACAAATGGGACTCCGCCTTGGCGGGAGAGAAAACTGGCCACCAGCAAGCTCTGAACTACGCTTAGCTTTAATGGGCGTCCTTTCCGAGAGTTACCAACACCCACCGGGCTACGTCCAGGGCACGAAAGGTCTGCCATCGCGTAGCTATGGCTCGGACTTGCCCGGTGATCTAAGTTTTGCCGTCCGAGACCTCTCCCCATCTGAGATCGATCGCTGCATGGATCCAGACTCCCTAGAAGCGTTGGACTTCTTGCGGCTGTCGTACAAGGCCCCGCCGCCCCTGCGGCCTATCTTGACACCCACGGTGCTTGTCAAATATGACCGTATTTTCATGTCCCTCCTACGTGTACAGCGGATGCTGTTCGTAGTAAATCAGCTCTTACATGATGTCACAGCCCTTGGTCTAGGTAATAGGGAGCCTAGTGACGCTGCTCTGCGTTTCCGTATCGAAGCTCGCCACTTCGTCCACCAAGTAGCGACCTATTTCTTCGAAACAGGTGTCATAGCACCGTGGGAGCGCTTTGAGACGTGGCTCGACTCGGCCGAGACGGAAATAAACAGTAAGAAAGGGGCAGGTGGGGCAGAGAATTACAGCCCCGATCTGCTGCGGGATCGCCAGGAGCAAGTACTGGACGAGATCATGAGCACTTTGCTGCTTCGCAAGCGCCAGCAGCCTGTTCTCAAGTTGCTGGAGGAAACATTTACTGTAATCTTGCGGTTCGCGAAACAGATACGACTCCAACACCATGCGGTAAAGGAAACAAATCCCGATTCCCTTGCAACGTTGTATTCGACGTTTACGAAGAAGGTCGAGGTATTCCTCGCCGTCTGCAAGGGCTTGGGCGAGAAGGCAACGGCAAACAAGACCGCTAGTCATAGCATGCGGGAGCCCACCGTGGAAAATCCTATCGAGCATCTTTTATTGTTGGCAGACCTGTCGGGTTTTTATAGAAAGCTTGCAGACAACTGAACATAGCGTATGATAGATGGTAGTATTGTGAAGTTTTCACACCTAATGGTTCCCGTAGAAAGACGGTGCAACATCGACTCTTCTGATCCGATCCAGGTGGATCGTAATGAAGAGCAAAGCCCTTTGGGAGATCCACGGCCGGCGCAGCATTTTCCACAGAACGGGGAATGGTCGTGGGAAAGCACCCAAACGCCTCTTCGGACCTTCCAGAAAGATTACGATAAACTTTGTTAGTGCTGTCATTTGATCAGGCCGAGTTTAATCCCCCGTCGGGATTGAATACGCCTGGCGCTTGTTTACAGTCCCGATGTCAGATATCAAGTGCTCGAACACATACCCCATCCTCGATACAGACGATACAGCTACTAATTGTGCATCTTACCAATGGTTTGCCACTTGAGCAAGAGGTGCTTGGAAGATGTGAGAAGGGATCGTGATCTTGCCCAACTTGACAAGCCACCATCACCCCGGATCCCTGAGCGTACCGTTTTCCGACTTTCTTGTCCATGTGGCAGTTCGCTTGGTTGACTGCGCTCACTCAGCAAATCAGATTGCACAGAACCCTACCACATGATAGCTTGTCAATGCGACACCGGCAGAAACTAGTTTGTGATGTGAAGCCATTTTGGTGGTGGCGGTTTTCTTCTACGCTATCGTCTCGATCATCCGGATGAGAGGCGAATATTGACTTTTCATTTTGACACATAAACCCGATCACAGACCATGAACCAAGACACAGACGTAAGATGTCGAAGCCACAAACATCGTGATGCCGTTTGAACCTTACCTATGACTTTTCTGCGTGACAATGACAACATAGAATTACGAGACGGGCAGCTAATGAGAGGGCGGAAACCAAAGTGCCACCGACGACATTTACAACTCTAATATACTACACGGTGCGACTTTTAAAATTACTCGCGCAATAACTTTATAGCTTGGCAGCCGTCGGAAGCTTGGATAATCCAAGGGCCAACCTGCGAAGGTGTTTCCTGGTATCAACGACTCAGGAAGGAAATTTCAAAGGGCTCCGATGGGAAAGCTTAAGGCTTCAATTGTTACAGAAACCCGTGCTAAATGCTACGCCAACAGTGTTCCAGGGGATATATTGCAATCCCCCTTGCCACCATGGGCCACTTGTCGAAAACATACCAACCCCAAATTTTCGCCCGATGGGTGGGGACCATTTCCGGCCGGAGCAGTGGAGTCAGTCCACTCCGTTTCCGGCGTCAGGTGCGGCACTCCCGAGCTCCGAGGTCCATTACGCCCACAAAACTCGCCCCACTTGCCACCATTTTTCTTTCCTTTCCGGCGGGTTGGGGGACACAGCGTGCACGGCTGGGCAGAAAGAAGATAAAGCAGGGGGAGACCGGTGATGAATCCAGAACGGAGAATGAGAAGCCCCCCCAAAAAGAAGGCAAAGGCGTGCGGCCAGGCATGATCAGCCAACTAGGTAGCCAAACTCACAGCTGGCTTTTGCACACCGCTAAATTACCGCACCTTCACATACTCGACTCATTTTTTTCGACTTCTTACACGAGTCGCCACAACACTTGATCCATCCTCAAACAAACTGATTTCCCCAGAGTATCCGACCCGAGCCCCGCCCCCCTGTTGTTGTTACACGACAAAGGCGAAAGGGAAAGGGCAGACCGCTCTTCAGAAGCTTTCGCGTGAGTTGTCCGCAATCCAGTTCCTCTTCCGCCATCCGCCGCGACAGCGGAAGCGGGCCTGTCGCCGAACTCTCTGCAAGGTCTGGGGATTCCAGAAAGGAAAACAAATCATCAAAAGGGATCGGTAACACGAGTAAACCGGGGGGTTGTCTGTGTGCACAAGTATTGTCTAGGACAGTAAACCCGTGGCAGTGGTCAAGTGGACGGAAAGGAGACCAGTGTCGCTGCCAATCAGCGAAGAAATGTCATATAATAAAGCGGAAAAAAAAGTAAAGAAATCAATCAGCCCAGCCAACCGTGACTTGAAAACCCAAGCCCTCCAACGTTGAAGCTCCGGTTTCGGTGATGGATGGATGATTCTAGCCGGAAGAAAAAAAACCAAAAAAGAAAACTTCAAGCTACAAGGCTCCTAGAGGGAATAACACCCTCTAGAACAACTTGCTGTTGCCCGCCTTGGGGAAAGGATAGCGTCATTCTGACACTTACCCCTCTTCTTCAGAAGGGGGCGATAACAGTTCATAGCATCGGCCGCATCATGTGGCATGTTGTTCATGTTCAAACGGAACAAAGCAAGAAAATGATGAACGTGGCTGCGGCGTGAGGAATGAAGATATTACTTCGTTCGGTCTAGCATGCATCTCAGGGGACAATCCACCGAGAGAAATGCCACTTGTGCTTCATGCCTTAACTCGAAGGCCGTCGGACAACAATGCTGAAAAATGCTGCACCGCCTGTTTGCGCATGCTACATGCCGGTTACATGCTGCGTGCGCTTTGTACAGTGTACAGAGTTCAGATTTTGTAGTGCAATTAATCTACACCAGACGGGCGATGTCATCGCCTCTCGTCGCTCACCACACCATTTCCCCAAGCTGCAATCATGGCTGGCTGGAGCTGGCGACCAGCTGCACGCCCACCCAGCACTTGGGCACGGTGAGCAACAAAAAGATCACCTCACCTCAGCCAACGACAAGGAAGAGGGAGAAAAAGGGAAAAATTATGGATCCCTGCGGACCTTCGGCGTTCTGCCAGAGGCCGAGTGTCAAATTTGGGTTGGGTGGGAGCGACCGACAACAACAATCTTTTGTCCAACAAACTCGGGCCAGATCAAGCATACCCTGGTTGGCACAAGCCGGCAGTTACCTTTTTTTATGAGAAAGAACATGCCATTTTGAAGAAGCCCAATTCTAGCCTCTGGCTGCGCACACCTTTATTAACGCGCTAGCAGAAGCGCATTACAGTGGGTCAGGGTTTGAATTGTAGAATTACGAGTGGCAAAAAAAAGCCACAGACAGTAAGAGCAGCAGAAAAAAAACACACACTGATACCGTGGGCAATGCAGAGCAAAGGAATCCATCCCTACCCTCACCAGCCACCGGAAAATCAGATCAGTTTCCAATTCTGGTGTTATCATCAGCGCGAAAAAGGCACTCCCTCAGAGAAGAGGTTGCGGCTTGCCCTTCTCGGCATTGCCGCTCCCGCCGAGACTTTTGCGTTTTATTCCGTTTTGCACCTTTACTGTCCTGCACACCGCCAGCTCCCGTTTTCCGTGCACCACGCTTGACCGGTTCTCAGCGCGACAGATGGGCATAGAAAAAAGGTGACCCCCAACTTGGAGGAGCCCTTGAAAGTTAGGCTGATGACAAAATACAATTCATTATATTCATTATTTGTTCTACCTACATATCTGCAGAGAGGTACACCTGACATCACCTTGACCTTGGAACCTTGACAAACAGATGCACTTGATCTGCATGTCTGCATGTCTCTGTCGCGCACTTCCTAGGAGCTGAGCTCCGTGTGGTAAGTTGTCTGTGCCCTCGCTTGCATCAGATAACTACCGCCGCGACCAGATAGATGCCTTAGACCGTGATAAGTCCAAAGAGCAAGCCTGGTTTGCTCTCGAGCTGCCGAAACGAGCCTTCGGAGGAAAAGGATTGGACTGTGCGGTTGTGGAGAAACTTGAGGGATGCTAGCGTATATATGCAAACAACACCACACTTTCTCGTGTTTGTTAAATGGAACTTGGCAACTTTCCCCCGCCTCGGTAGGTTTTTCAGATACTTGGCGATTAAGATTGAGAATTCCTAGATAATCCTGATCCTGAACTGCCGCTGCCCGTGTGAAGAGTCGAGATAGGCCGGAGCGTTGTCCATTTGTTGGCACCCCTCGTCTTGCCGGAGCAAGTTACCGATGGTGGAGCCTTTGAAATTCAAAAATCTGGGCGAGACTGATCTGATCTGGCAAAACCCATGCATTGGGGGGTTTTTTTTTTGGTTGGCCTCCCAGCTGAAGGAAGAGAGATTATTAGTATCTGATACGGTAGCACGAATATTTTTGCAAATCAGCTGGTAAGAAAAAAAATGACCAAAGGGTAGTAGCAGCTTGGGTTTCGGGAGGGAGAGCAAAGATGTTTTGTAAGCCACCCAATCCGATGCATTTAAAACGGCCGAGGCGACCAGCCAAGAGCTTGCTGGCTCGTCCTGGGTAATGTCTCTTTCGCTTCTCAATACCAAGTTTTTTGTGGTGAGGCAGTCTCAGGCAGAGTTCAATGTAACAGATAGTGCCTCCCATGGGCCGCTCTTCCGGAGACGAAGCAGGCTGGGAGATGCGAGAGGGTGCCATTCCCATTTGTCGCGGCCTGTTCGGAAGAGGAGGTGCCTGAGGTGTGGGCCATCCACCTTCCAAGCCAAGCACACATCAAAGGTCAATGGGCGCCAAGAGTGCTCTGCTGGCAGTGGGATGGTGTGGTGTGCATGGAGCTATCGGGACCGCGAATCACAGTCGTCCATGCTCGGGGGTAGCTCGGAGGTGACGGACAGTGCAAGGTACCTCCCCGTGCTCGCGCCCGCATCGCGTGACTTTGCCGGAGATAAAAATTGTGCCAACACCATAACATCGTTAGACCCGGTCAGCTTGACCATGAACCAACCATCTCCTTTCGCAGACCTGCTCAAGCAGACAGCTGCTGGTCGGTCATCGTGTCCCATAACGTGCATCACTGCCTCTTACCTGAGGTGGTCTAGCGCACGGTGTGATAAAGCTTGGTCAAGATTGCTTCCTCCACCAGGACTTCTGAGACCGTGCTGGCGCGAGGAGGCATGGGAAGGGAGAAACTTTCGGGATGATGGGTGAAAGGTGACAAATGAGTGGCTGGCAGGCTCAAAAAACCCCCCGGAAGCGGGCCAAGGCGTATCCGTGGGTAGCTGTTCGTCAGTGACAACTTGATTCCCCAATACTAGCGGAATGTGTTGTGTCTGTTCGGTACCGCGGACATGCTCAGACGTCCATCTCGAACGCCACTGATCACCAACACAGACAAGGGTGTGCCGTGCTTGACGCCGGGAATGGCTGGGCCGCAATTCGCCAATCTCTTCTTGGGAACCCACCCCAGTATGCCTGAGCGGGATTCAGCCAACACTTCGAAGTAACTATACTGCGTAGTGCAGTGTTGTACACCTCTCCACGAGGTTTTTCACAATTCTTTACTTCGTCAAGTACTTACTAGGGCCCTAGGTAATACCCTTCATGCGCGCATCTTTGACGGTAATATTCCCTGTAATTACGTTCTTTTACTCTTGCAGTCGATCAAGTTGGAGGTCCAAGACCGGCCCCTGTCAGGTAGATTATTGTCTTAAAAACCGTGGAGAGGTGTAAAGGTCGCAGCAACCTCCCTGTCCAGATTCATGTGGGGGTAGATTTTAGTGATCACGAAAACTGCTGGGCCTCCACGCCGTCCCTTTGCTGTCACAGGGACACAAGTTAGTGAGAACCCAACCAATTGAACCATCAAGAACCTCCTGTCTCGTCGTCGGCAAGACTCGTGCGGAGCCAGTAGGTCTTGGCGTCTCCGCCCAAGCTCCCGATCGGCGACTTCCCTTTTCTCCCCTCCAGAAGCCCAATGAAAGCACTGGTGCTTGCAGTTTGATTTGGCAGGTGGCCGTTGCCGCTTCTCAAGTCCTGACTCGCCATAGGCGACGTGGCGTGTTTCTGTCGCCGATTCTTCCCTGTCCTCAAGCGAGAGCAACGCCCTTGGCTCTTGGCGGGCATTGAAGTTTTGTCAGGGGGCAGGTAGGCGCGACAAGCGTCAGCGGGAAGGGGGATGCAAAAAGTCACGTGCGACATTGGGAGGATACTTCGATGTCTTTGACATGGTTGATCTTAGAATATAAAGTTCTACGCACACAAGGGCATTGCGGAAGGGAGTTGATGTTCTGATATTGACTGGTTTCTGTGGAGAGCTTCTAGAAGGAAGTGAGCCCCTCCATAAGTCCAATTTTATAGTGCAGGTCGCACAGAACCCGCAGGGTGGGTTCACGATGGGGGACCCTCCCAGAGCCTCAGATTTCCCAGATCTGCCATCTCTCCACCCACCGTTTTTCGACCCTGGGAGACCTTGGAGAAGGGGCCACTTGGGTCTGCGTCCCCGAAGGAATGGACAACACCCGCAACTTTGTTTCATTCCAGATGCCGAAAGAAAGCAAGCATTGACGACCCTATCATTTGGGACTAGACTGGCATGGAGTTTGCAATGATCGCTGATTCTTTCTCATCGTCAAAGACAAACAATTACCTGGCGCGGCAAAAAGTTGGATGCTGGGGAAGTCGGTTGTGTTCGGTTCAGACGGCCTGGGTGTGAACATTGTGTCTGCCTCGAACTGACGGCTTTTTTTTCATTGTCTCTTCAATCTCAGCCGTGCCGCAACGAATGCTAAGCGCGCCAACGCATCCTGCGACAAAGCATATGACCCGAACAGCCAGATTATCGACGTAGTATTCTGAGCGACATCGTTGATGATGGGACCAAAGTGTGCATGTTTCCAATTTCACCCCTGGCTGAGAGGCTGCTGGCCTCGTTCCTTACACTGAGACTAGAGATGAAAATAAAGGATAAAGGAGCGAGCGTCAGGCACGGGGTTGTCGTCATTTCGCTGGTCGGGGAAAGCGGCGGACGGTGGGACAGTGCGAAAGAGCCCGAGGGAGACCACGGCCCCTCTCTCGGCATCAATTGCTCGGTTGGCGCTGACTGGAGCAAGTCAGGCCGAGGCTGGCAGGGAACAGGCAAGAATAGGGCCACAGGGGTGTTGTGCCTGGGTCTCCTTCGTTATCCCGCAGTGTTGACTCGTGGGTGCTGCACATCATCCCACCCATTCCGTCAGAAGTGGTGCGGGATTGTGGGAGACCACTCTTCCGAGCGCCGCCCCACGCCCATCTACGCTTCACGGCTTCACGGGACGAATTTGAGAGCGAACCAGAGTGCCTGAAGGGGGCGACAGACGGAGCGACAAGAAGAGCCGCGAGAGATGCTCCTTCCCGCCAACGGATGTGAGGCCTCGATTTGTCCGCCAACCAATATGTAGTATGTATGCATAGCGACATGGTGAGCTTGGAACGGCCACTCAAAGCTGCAAATCTACACCTCCTACACACGCAGCAGAGGACATGACGGCTAGCGGCGGTACAGCACGGCGCAGCGCTTGGAATGGCTGACGCTTGATAGTTAGTTAGCAGTCCGTCACTCCGTCAGTGCCCGTCATTACCGCTAGACTCGCACGCACGCTGGTACTTCCTTGGGCCTAACTGTCATTCGTGGTTGGATTCGTGAATTTGGTTGATGGGTAAGACTTTCCTCACACCTGGCCTCAACTCCACCCACAAGATAGTCTTCCCGATGGTTGAGCGCCTTGCATCCATGCAGGGCCGATGACATGCCAATGTTGCATCGTTGGTTTGCAAACTTTTCCCCTTCACCTTAAATACTGGACTTGTGATTTGCTGGTCTTTCATCCCTCGTTCCCCTTCGGCTCCAGGGTTCATGTGCAAACGAACAACGGCAGTTCGACCATGCTGGGTTACATCCTGACCGCTCGACAAATGGGCGCGCGGGGGTCATCCCTTACGACGCGTACGTGATGTGAGATAGACCGATTGACCGATGCGTTTGATATCACCGCATGAAGGGGGCTACCGCCATCCATTCCATCTGATCAAGCTGGTACTCTGCCCAATGGCATGCTGCATGTTGGAAAGCAGGGAAGCTGGCTTACCCCAAAAGTCTCTTCTGCGTCAACCTTTCGATGATGGCAACCTGAGTATCTGGTGGCGTCGCTGTGAGACGAACCCACTGACAACCACGCAGCACGCCGCCGAGCTGGGCGCAGCCGGGAGCCGAAGGTCAAATGTTAGCCAGGACGCCTCGACAGGGTGAGAGCGTGCCAGACGATGTCACCCACATTGGCTCCCGAGCCTATCTATATATATTTCCGCCTTCTGCGCTTGTTTTTATTCTGGGTCCTACCAGACGATGTGATCCTGCCCTGGCGGCTTGGGTGGGCATGAGGAAACGGAGCATGCTTTGATCACGAACCCGGGCGCTGGAACTGGAGAGTCTCGATTGCTGTTGGCGGGAAGGTGAGGCCCCTGCAAGCCAGTTGTCACTGGAAAGAGTCGGCACATTCCCTCCGAGACGGACCCGCTGGGTTGAAGCACCTGTTAGTAGGGACCTGGATTGGCAGCAAGTCGACGCCGTGGCTGGATGAAAATGCGGCTAGCGGTCGCAGTTGGATGCAAGAATACCTTGGGCTCCCATCACATGAATTGGCATCAACCCTCCTGGCAGCCAGTGTCGTGTTCCATCCATCCAGCGAAATCGCTGACTGTACTTCTTTGCCTCGCGACGGTCTCCACACACCGTTTGCCAAGGGAACTTACCTAGTTCCGTTTCTGGCATGCTCAGCAGACTTGGTCCGCCGAGGAAAGGAAAGGTACCTGGGTACATTGGCCACAGTGCGTCGCTACGCGCCGCGTGCTGCGGATTGGGTTGGCACTGTGCTCTATGAGGTCACTAGCTGTCTGGCATTTTGCGGTTCGCCGATTTGCAAAGGCCCGTTTGCCGTCCAAGGCGATATGTGTGCTGACGATCAACTGTCAGAGACCACGAATTGGCGGCCGTGTGTGGCTCTGCTCAGCCGCTGCCATTTATGTAAAGCAGCACCCGAACGGATGCAGCACTCTTGCTGGCAAGAAAAAAGGCTATGAATCGATCAGAGCCAGCGCGACAGAACAAAATTGTCTTGCCGTTATCGCTGTCTGACGTGCCTCCAAACGGCAAGGACCACTTCGATTTTTTTTCATTCCATTTTCGCAGACCCTGTTTTGCCCTAGCCAAAAATTGAACCCCGGCACCTGCCACGCCATTTGTGCCGGTCCACTTCCGCCCTTTCCATCCCTCGACCTGTTTTATCCACGCTTCCTTTCCTCCTTCGACCGAGCACCCATTTTCGCGACCACTCTTCACGGTACGAAAGAAGTCGAACAAAGAGAGCCAGAACATTTCGGTCCACAATTTCGTTGAGCCACGGTGCGAGTTTATCTATCACAGGGTCAGCGGAGTATCCCCGTTAGAGACTCGAAAATTTCCTACACTCCGGTGAGTTTGGTCCCCGCCGAAGGGAGGATACCTTTGTACCAAGTACCTTGCCTAACGGTTTGACTGCCCTGCCCGCGCGCACGTAACCCACCTTTTTGGCCGTGCCCGCCCCCTCCATCAGCCAGTACCTGACATTCCCCCGAAAAAAAATAAAAAGGACGCGGCAGCACAGAAAAAAGCGGTCTCCACTCCGACTTTCCACTCAAACCTCTCCATTTCTCTCCACTTACCAACTTCTCCCTTCAGCCTCATCTTTCCGCTTAGGGGTTTTCTCCACCAGGCAGAACACCTCCATCGTGGGTTTTTTGTCGCCAACGTCGACGACAGCAACCGCGACGCGACGCAGAGCACAGGCATCGCCGCCGGCTCACTTCCTGCCCGCCCACGCAGCCAGTTGTTGGAGCAAGGGGCCAGAGGTATTCGGAACATCGTGATCGGCACGGCTCGAGTGCAGCGTCGGGCAAACAGTCGTCACGCAGACCAACGCCCGCCCGCTCGACTCTTGGTACCCAATTTAGCCACTGGTCGTCGACATTTCTCGGGCATTTGCTGCAGCTTCGAACGCTCCCCCTCCCCCCCACCACAAACACCCTTTCCTCTTCGCACGAAGTCGGAGACGAAAGAAAACCCTTTTCGCGCCCCGGCTCGGATGGTTTTTCTGGGTGCGCAGTTTCAGGGTATACTTCGAGACGGATTATGGAAGGATTGCCGCACTATTCGACGAATGTCATAAACACGTCGGCGGCATCGTACCCTTCCCCTTCAGCGATATCCCCGCAGCAACTACAGCACCAACATCAACAGTCTTCGTCAGCGGTCTCCTCCCAGACGCTGCCCCCTCTTCAACCGAACCATCAGCTCATGCAACAGCAATCGCCCTACGGTAGCTACCCGCACACCCCGCGAACAGCGACGCCGAACACTCCCAGCTCTGCGAGCACCGGTATGGCGAGCTACCCCCCTCCTCCTCCCCAAAATGGCGGTCGAGGTGCTGGCTACCAGGTCATGGGCCAGAATCCGTACCCTCAGTCCTATCCGACAACGACAGCTGTCATGACGACCACCACTGCGGCTTCTTCCCACCCGCAGCCGATCGCCCCCGCGCCTTCGCCTGGTGTGAGACAGCAGCCTCCTGTGCTTAGACCGATGCCGGCCTCTGGCGTGATCCCCCAACCCGGAATGAACTCTCCCTATGGCCAAAATTCCATGATCCCCCAGCAATCGATGGTTGGAGAGGGCGAGCAGCCCACGCATGTGGTGGGATCGCAAGGCCGCCGCGGGGTTTTGCCTAGTGCTCCAGGAAGACCTGCTGCTCCACCTCCGGGTTCCATGACTGCGAAGCAACCCATTCCCCAAAAGGATGCGGACGGAAAGTTCCCTTGCCCCCATTGCACTAAGACATACCTCCATGCGAAGCACTTGAAGCGTCATCTGCTTCGACGTAAGTTTCCAGTTTCTTTGGACCTTTGGCTTTTTATACCCCCGAGCTGTATCCTAACCCCACTTTATAGACACGGGCGATCGACCCTACATGTGCGTCCTCTGTCGGGATACGTTTTCTCGAAGTGATATTCTCAAGCGTCATTTCATCAAATGCTCCGTCCGCCGTGGTAACCCCACCGGGGCGACCCATCTGTCGCATCCCCAAGCGCACGTTAAGAAGAACCCTGGTGGACAGAAGCCTTTAGGCGATGGCGATGTCAATGTTAATGGTATGGCTAATATGCCCGCCGACGGAATGGTTCATCCGTTTGGCCTCATTTCCGCTTCTGATGGCTTGAGCAACATTGCCAACGAGCAGTCTCAGCTTTCGAGATCTAGCAGCATCCAGCGAATCGACGATTCGAACCGCGACAGAAGAAATATGACGGGTCCAGTCATGGGTGCCTCAGCGCGAGGTGGTAGCTTCGATCAGACGTATAACGGCAGCGATGTCTCCAACAATATGGGTGCGAACATCAACCCACAGCTGGGTAGCTACGGCGTCCCCCAGAACCAAAACGGAATGCAAATGTTTGCAGGTTCCGGCTCGACCGATTGGTCACAAATGTTTCAAGCTGGTGCGTCCAGTAACACCGTCAACTCTTTCCCATCTCCTAATATCGAACAGACTCCTCAGGAGATCGCTCTCAAACAAGAGCCTAATTCCGACGCCACACGAGCGGTTGGCATCCCAGGCGGCAATACCACCGACTCGATTGTGTTCCCCTCTTGGGGAGTATCGCCCGCGTCTCTTGATTCCTACGAACAACTTTCTGCAAAAATTATAAATTTCCTCCAGCCGGCGATCTCTCAAGCGTCTGCGGCTGGCATCACTGCTATTGTCTTCCAGTCTGCATACATTCGAGAGTATCTTGAGAGCTACACGCATTTCCACACGCATTTCTCCATCCTACACATACCTACTTTCCGCATAATGGAAGCCTATGTCGGCCTGTTGACGAGCATGTGCTGTATCGGTGCCTGCTATACGGACCATGTATCGCCTGCTAACATTCGCGAAGTTGTCAATTTTCTGGAAGCTGCCCTTGTTGATTCCTCTAGGGTTTTCTCTGCTATGACTCGTGGCGGCAAATTCGACTACCAGTCCTTCGGAAATCACAGAACGGACATGGAACAGCTTCAAGCCGTCATGCTTACCCAAGTTCTGCTCACGTGGCATGGCACACCAACCCAACGAGAAAGAGCCCGCAACACATTTCCTTTGATCGCCTCTTTCGTTCGCAAAGCCGACTTGTTGAACGTGTCCATCACCGCCTTGTACAGTCCCATTCATCAGCCCAGCTTCTCCGCCCGGACCTTTGATACGAACTCGTTCGACTGGCAGAACTGGGTGGAGCAGGAAAAACGAGTCAGGATAATGTACTTCATGTTTCTCAGCGATGTTGCCCTTGGCCTCTATTTTAACTGCCGCCCTGAATTTGACCCCTTCGAGGTTCGCCTACCATTACCAACAGATGATGCAGCCTGGGAGGCAAGCGACTCGGACGAGTGTGCCGAAGCCCTCGGTTTCTACGGCTCGACGGGAGCAAAAATTCGAAACCCGGACGGCACCCAACGCTGCAACCAGCCAGAGCTGCGGTTTGTGCTCAAAGCTCTTCTCGATAGGACATATAACCTGCAGCCTGGCGCCACCAACCTTTACGGCAAATTCATTCTCATTCATGCGATTTTGGCCATGATGAGAAAGGCGTTCCTTGATGGGGCTGACGCGATTCACCGATCCAACACCCCCATTCCCCTGAATGTCTGGTTTGTTGGATCGCAAGCGAGCCAGGACAGTGGCGATGGAGGAAGGGCGACACCAGTACACATGAACACAAATGTTTTTGACGCATCGACCGTAAAGACCTTTACCATAGCGCTGGACAAGTTCAAGGAGTGTTGGGACAATGATATGGCCACGCAGTTTCCGCCGTCAATGCCTGCACATCCGCGCCGCTATGGCTTCTCAAGAGATGGCATCCACTTTTACTGGCTGGCCAATTACTTCCTCAGGATTTCGTATCCGGCAAACCTTACCACACCGCCCGACGAGCGATGTAGCGAGATGATGCACTTGTTGAAGTCTGTTAAAGGCTGGGTGTTGTCGGATGGTGCTTCTCGCGGGGAGGAATTAGGCTCTGTTGGGGAAATTGATCCAGCATACGCAGCTAGTGTCGGCGACCTTACTCTGGACATGACGCAGCTCTTTCGACCTCTCTCGGAGTTGGCAAGGTCACCAGGATTCACATCCGCTTAGGCGGGGCCAGCCAGCAACGGTGGTACAATGTGATCCAACATTCTCCGGTTACCCCTGGTGCATTGTGGCGGCGTTCCCTTTCATCAACCCCGTTCGTTTGGCATTGGGGTGGGGTCTCGTTTGGTTTAATTGGTTTTCTTTTCTCTTTTTTTACTCTTTGTTTTCATTGCGGTCCTGGTTTTTCACATTGACAAAAGTTACGACGATTCCCTTGATCCTCTTGTTGCATCAGATTGGCAGATTGGGCGGTTCTTTTGCTTTTGCATCATGAGGATGGGTTTGCGATGATAGACTCGCTACGGCTTTGCATTAGAGACCTTCTTCCATTTGCAATGACAGATAGACGGGGGGGGGAGGCAAGAAGCAGGTTCACGTCTCTTCTTCGTGTCAAGGGAAGATGCTTACGGATGATGGCCCGCCGCCGCAGATAATGACTTTTTCCACCTCTTCATTCTCGTCCCTATTTTCAAGTTGGATCATAGTAATGACGGACATCCCCTCCTCCTTCTGTCTTGCCCCTCGGGGAGGCATCGGTTTCCAGGACGGTCGTAGCAGGGGTTTGGCCCGAATATAGGAGGAAATGCAAAAGGGGAAAATGGACATGTTAGAAAACGAGCATTGTCAAGAAAGCTTGCTCAGAAAAACTGTACATCAATGGTCGGAAACCATATTACATAAGTAAATTAGAGTGAGCATAGGCCTGGTGTGGCTTCTAGAGCTTTAGCGTTCTCCACGAGATAAAAAGCTTTGCCTTTACCCAACATGTGAGCCCGGGCCGTGTGTGGCAGTCACTAGTGAATGCCATGATATTGGGACACGGTGGTAGTGATGTTGGCTGTATCTGAATATCATCTCTTGTTGTCGTCTCTATCGACCACATGAAGCCTGGGTTTTAGCTTCTCGAGGGCTTCCTTGTCGGCCTCTGTGGCCTTATAGCCCATCTTGTTGCCGAGCATATCGGACAAGTAAGGACCGGCGAGGCCCCAGACTATGAGAGTGGCGCCCAAACCAATGCGCGTCTGGGTCGAGAGATTACGATATGATCTGAGAAAGAATAAGTTATCTTTACGCTAAAAATCTCAGGGCGGTGAGGGAAAGTCCCTAACCTCCACAAGGACATTGTGTATCAGTTGGGCCTCTCAGTTGAGTGCGTTTGATTGTTATTTGAAGCAAGATGTGTCGTTCCCGGACAAGCTGGAAGCTGAGAACTCACTTCCGTGCTGCCTCCTCTTTTCTCGCACGGTGTGGGTACGATGTGCGGGGGAGCCGCAAGTAGCTACAAACTGCGGGTTTGATCTGGCAGCTCAGGAGAGTTTGGTGTTGGTGTCTCTGCCAGGTCTCTGCTGGTGCTTTGCGGGCTCTGCCGTCAGACATTGGAAGGCAAACACTAGGCTGTTTTTAGCGCATGTGAAGTGGTGAAGCCCAGCGGGTCAGTCCTGTACAAACCCCAGCACCGGAAGCGGATTGATCCGGCAGAGAGCACTTGATTGAGCTCGGACCACCCAATCTTTTGTAAATGCTGGGATCGGGAACCATCACCAATTGTCGCGGTCCAGGACACGGCATTCGAAGAACAGACATTACCTTTCCGTGCGTAACACACCTTGGCCACACCGCATGGCCACCGCCTTTGCGATCCGACCCTCGGTTGGCGCTGCTCCGAACTCGGCTATGAGAACGATTGCAACGACATTTATCAATACCGCTATGCCTCTTCCTACACGGATAGCCGTCTCGGCTACAAGGCCTACCTTGAGTGCCAGACTGTCTAGAACACAAGCTGCTAGTCTTTCGATTACGGCTACTCTCCTCAAACGTCACAAATACCCCGGCGCGCGCAACAATAAAGACATGAACAAGCACCGTGGTGAATCGGCAATACGACGGACGGGCCCTCGTTGGCGTCTCTCAGTATCAGACGAACCGCTCCCTAAGCCGGTCAAGCCCAAGGACCTACCACGGGTCGAGACGAATCCGGATCACGGACTGTGGGACTTCTTCGCTGACCGAAAGACGGTCGCGGCACCCCCGGAGGACGATGCGAAGCATGGCCGTGCCTGGATGGTAGAGGAGCTGCGGGCAAAGTCCTGGGACGACCTACACAGGTTGTGGTGGGTGTGCGTGAAGGAACGGAACCGCATCGCGACAGCCTCGTGGGAGCGGAAGCGTAGCAACCTGGGCTTTGGAAAGGCAGAGGCACAGGCTAGGGATGATCAGGTAAGTGGAGGCGTCTAGCCTGTGAATTGTTTATTTTTGTTTTTTGGAATATTTTTTTAATTGTTACTAATCACTTGTTCCTCTCCGGTGTAGGTCAAGAAGACGATGCGAGGTATTAAACACGTCTTGACGGAGCGTCAATACGCATGGGAAGATGCTGTCAAGCTGGCCGAGTCAGATCCCGAGATTAGTGTCTCTGGGGAAGGCCCAGCTTTTACGCCTAGTGAGTATTTGGAAGAGGCGGAAGATATTTTAGAAGAGACGGAAGCTATTGAGGCCGAGGAGAGCGCTGGCACTGGCAAGGGGGAGTCGAAGGCGGATGTTCCACTGGAAGCACAAACTGCATCGTCACCAGACACCAAGCGACAGAGCGAGACATGCAAGTTATAGTCAACAGTTTTTGACGGCATATGTTTCGCTGGACGGTAGCAAAGTCCATTGTATTGTACAACACGATATTGTAGCACATATAGATAACCCAGCAAGGCCAGGCATTTTAGTATGCATGGATTCTACAAACAATTAAGCAATGAATCGCCATGCGCCAGGTGCTGAGCTTGGAGACTTCAGCACGCTCAGTGCTTAGTTAGACTGAGAGGTTGAGTATAAATGACCTGGTCGAGGCCCACTTCTCTCGAGCGTCATCCGCCACTCGCTACCTAGATAGCAAGGAAGAGAAGCTCCAAAAGGGTTAACTTTGCCAGAGCGGGGCGCCAACCCCCGCCACCCCGCCGCCCCTCCATCAAACCTCCACTAGGACCTCAACGACCAGCCCAAGCACTTCTCTCGACCTGACCCCAAACAAGTAAACTAGGAGCTTGCCGTGCCAACAGACCCAGACTTTGTTCAGACTCAATTTTCTTGAAATCCTAACTTGTTATCCTCGCCGCCCTCGAGCATTCAACCAAAGCCCCCCCCGCCAGTTCGCATCAGATACCCATCACACCCCGCTGCCAGATATCATGGAGGAAATTGCCAAGGAGTACGATGTTATTGTGCTGGGCACCGGCCTCGCCGAATGCATCCTGTCGGGTGTTCTCAGTGTGAAGGGGAAGAAGGTTCTACACATTGACCGCAACGATCATTACGGAGGGTGCGTCCGCTCCAATCTCACCGCCGCGAAGCCCCGAAGCCATCAACCCCTGACTGACACCGCTTTTCCTCAGTGACGCAGCTTCTGTCAACCTTGAAGTGGTACGTTAAATACCCCCTCGAGAGGCACTGTGCTCAGTCGACGTTTCATTTCACGCCTCCGACCCGTTGCTGATGTCGCTCTAGCTCTTCAAAAAATATGGCAACTTCGCCAAGGGCACCGAGCCCTGGAAGCAATATGGCCGCCTGAACGACTGGAATATCGACCTCGTGCCCAAGTTCCTCATGTCCTCAGGCGAGCTTACCAACATACTTGTCTCGACTGACGTCACCCGATACCTGGAATTCAAGCAGGTGGCAGGAAGCTTTGTGCAGCAGGGCTCTGGGAGCAAGGCCACTGTCGCCAAGGTCCCATCGGATGCTGGCGAGGCTCTGCGATCACCACTGATGGGCATCTTCGAAAAGCGCCGCATGAAGAGCTTCATCGAGTGGGTTGGGACCTTTGACATAAAGGATTCATCAACTCACAAGGGTACGTTGGCTGTTGGTCCCGAACCCCCATATTGCGCCTACGCGGTCTAACCACTCCCATGGCAGGCCTCGACATGAGCTCGTGTACGATGAAGGAGGTCTACGACAAGTTCGGCCTGGAGACCACGACAAAGGATTTCGTGGGGCACGCTATGGCGCTTTATACCAACGACTCCTACCTTGACCGAAAGGGCGGCGCCCCTGAGGCTATCGACCGTATTCGCCTGTACGGCAATAGTGTAGCCCGGTATGGCAAGTCCCCATACATCTACCCGCTCTATGGTCTCGGTGAGCTCCCGCAGGGTTTCGCTCGTCTTAGCGCCATCTACGGCGGCACCTACATGCTCAACACTACAGTTGACGAAGTTGTGTACGAGGGTGACAAAGCTGTCGGCATTAAGGCAACCATGACTGGTGTTGAGCCCGAGATGAAGTTCGAGACTAAGGCTAGGATGATCTTGGGTGATCCTAGCTATTTCCCTGGCAAAGTCCGTGTCGTTGGCCACGTGCTGCGTGCTATCTGCATTCTCAAGCACCCTCTGGCCAGCACCAATGACAGCGACTCCTGCCAGCTAATTATTCCTCAGTCGCAGGTCGGCCGGACTCACGGTTAGTCGCAGCCCCTGTCCCATGTGCCCATGACCCACTTTGAAAACTGATAGCTTTTTTCTGTCTCGATAGATATTTACATTGCCTGTGTCTCCTCGGCGCACAATGTCTGCCCCAAGGGCTACTGGATTGCTATTGTCTCCACAATCGCCGAGACATCCGCCAACCACCACCTTGAGCTGGCGCCGGGTCTCGAGCGCCTGGGCAAGATTGAGGAGCAGTTTATGGTGGGTTGTTGAGCCGCAAACTCTTTGCCTAGCATGACGTCCACTGACATTTTACTTTTTTTTTTTTTAAAAAAAAAGGGCCCCC
>Ga0247765_1000172_pt1 | contig 52382 bp, 49 predicted proteins | sample UWRJL106311C6_FD_179949 | JGI IMG/M metagenome (GOLD analysis project Ga0247765, IMG submission 179949) | Plant litter microbial communities from Arlington Agricultural Research Station in Wisconsin, United States - UWRJ-L106-311C-6 | ecosystem: Environmental > Terrestrial > Plant litter >... | reverse complement strand
AAAAAACTACTAACCAGCGTCCCCCCCCCCTCTCCCTCCTTCACAGCACCTTCTTGTGGAAACCACATATTATCATTTCTCTTCACACTAAAGGTCAAAATGACCTATTCTATTCTATACGATCACGACCCCCACCACTACCGTTTCAAATAATCACGGCCTACTAGAACTAGAATACGCCAACTGATACTGATACCGATACTGATACATAGATCTGGCGCCCCCTAAAACCCATCCACAAAGACCCCCTCGCTGTCGCCGACGCCCGCACCGTCTCTGACACAGATCTCGTCGCCGCTTCCATCATCTACGCCAAGACCGGGCGGCGCAACGAGTCATGGACCGTCAAGCCCAATCCAGCTCGTCACAATTGGTATTACAAATATGAGCAACAACCCAACGAGGTGCTCCTGATAAAATGTTTTGATAGCGACGAGACCGTGGCGAGACGGGCGCCGCATTGCGCCGTGGAGGATCCCGCTCATGCGCATGGGGAGTGGCGTGAGAGTGTGGAGGTGAGATGTATGGTGTTTTACTGACTGGAGTTTATTTGCCAAAACGTTGCCATGCTTGCTATATTGGTATATTGTACAAGAAGAGTAATAGCCCGCACAAGAATACAATGTGACAGATAGATATCATACAAACCACTGTCAAGCACACCGCCAGCTCGACGCGTTATTTACATTCCCCGACCCGTTATATACAGCGCGCTGCGGGTAAGGACACAGGGGCCTTGTTCTGAATGTGGAAAAGTCCGCATTAAACGCCGTGGCAATGATACTGTCTACTGGCTTGTCATTTTCCACCCACAGCTGCAGTGCCGCGAGGGCGTCGTAGTTGGAATCGTTGAGATGACCCGGCACCGACCAGCCGTCGCCCACAGCTGGCAAGCCCACCCCCAGTGTCGGAAGGAGACGCAGAGCTGTAGCCTGGCCGGTCACGGCAAAGTCCCAGGGAGCATTGTAACGGTTGCTAAAGAAGCAGTGCTGCATGCCCGGAACCTCAAAGTAGCGGAACCACTGGCGCGTCGAGGCAAGGTCGGCGCCCATGGCCTGCATGGTTCGGTTGTAGTAGTAAAGCGAGGTGCGAGGGGAGAGGACGCCGTCGGCGAGGCCGTGGTACATGAGGATCTTGCCGCCCTTTTTACCGGGGCGGGTGCGGAAGCCCGAAATGTCAAAGCGGTCGGCCGTGGCCTGGCCCGGGTTGACACGCTCCGAGTCGGCCACGACGGCGTCCGTGTAGCGCGTCCAATTCCAGGCCGTGTTGTTGTAGATCCAATAGCGCTCGTAGTCAAAGTCGAAGCCCGTGAGAGTGGCGTCGTCACCAAAATAAACGGCCCACTGGTCTTCGCTGGTGTAGCCGAAGCCGTGGTACACAAAGCGCCCGTCGGCAATGTAGTTACCCCAAATATGCTGGGCCGTCTGCGCTTGCTCGGGAGTAAGACACGTCGCCGGGTTGCCACAGACAATGGTGCTAATGTCAAAGTTGCACTGCTCGGGTTGGCTGACAATGTTGTCAGTTAAGCCGTCCTGTGGGTCACACTGCCGAAGAACCTCGGCCGCAAGAATGGACATTTGCTGCGACCGGAGCTTGCCGTTGGTGGTGTTCAGCTGGTAGACAGCCATCTTGGAGATCCATGGCATGAGATGCTTCGTGTCCCACGCTGCAGCACCAATAAGAGCTCCGTCAAACGTGTTGGCATCGTACTGAATCTCGCGAAGCCCCTGACGACCACCCGTGGAGCAGCCGGAATAGTACGAGTAGGTGATGGGCTTGCCGTAGTAGCGGGCAACGAGGATCTTGCTGACGACGACAGAGCCATGCAGTGCGCGGTAACCCCAATCATAGAGACGAGCCGGCGTTGCCCAGCTGAGATCACCCAAGGCCGAGTTGTGGCCATTGTCAGTTGACACGGTAGCGAAGCCGTAGTGAGGCCCCTCGCCCATGTGCGGCCAGTTGATGCCACCGGCGAACGAGGCGCTGCCGACGGTAAGAATCTTGTTGTTCCATTTGGCCGCCGTGGGGAGGAACATGCCGAAGCGGTAGCTTGAGGCCGGCTTCGTCGGCACATCCGTCGTGTTGGTGACCCGGACAGTCACGGCGCAGAGAGCCGGGAGCACATCGATGGTCTGAGGAAAGCCCAGGTTGCCCGCCTCGCGGTACGTACCGAGCTCGGGCACCGAGACAGCTCTCTCGATGGTGACCGTCACCCCAGGAAGGGAGACCACGCCGGTAAAAGAGCTGGTGGCGCATCGAAGCGCCTCCCGGGGCTGGCTGTTGCTTGCTGCTGGTACGGCATGGGCAATGCCAACCCACAACCTCAGCAAGATGAAGACGACGAGTGATCCGATCATGACGACCTGAAAAATCCAGGATAGAGATGTTCTCGCGGTGGGCGAGTGTGCAAGATCATCTTGATCCAGACGCTCGGCTTTAATAGCTGCTCCATCATGTGCCGACTTGGCCTCGACATCGTGTCTGTGTCTGTTGGTGGCTGTCGTGACGGGTCCGCGCTGGCGGGCGCAGTCTCGCAGTCCCATCGAGGGGATCGGGGATGCGAGGTTGGGCAGCGACGTCAAGGGGCAGGTGGGATTGCCAGCGTCGTGCACGACCAGTATTGGTGTTTCGATGGCCGATACTGCAACCCTCCGGAAATCGAAAATTGGCGATCAGATGCTGTCTGCGGCACGCGCTCGGCGGGATTCCGTCGCATCGCTGACGTCGCCGGGGGCCGCGACACGGGACAGCGCTGACTTGTCATTGGGCTCGCCGAGGCGTCATTCCGGGTTGGCTTTTTTTGCTGATGCTACCGTAGGATGCTGTTGACCGCTGAAATACGGGTCCAGCTGACGCCCTGTGCCCTGCCTGTGCCCTTTAATTTACGCAGCTGCCGTTGCCGAGCCCAGGCGCTGCCCCTCGCTTCCGACTTTTTGTTGTAAGGCTGAAGTGCGGGGGACATCCATCTCACGAGACGTGCCGAGTCACGCTGGTCTCCCGCACTACAAAAGGGACCTTCCTGATCCTCACAGTCAAGACCCTGCCGAAGTTGCCAGGTGGTATTATTGTCCAAAATCGGCGGCAATAACGGTCGGGAATGCAGTTCTCAGGAGACAAGTCAAGCAGGCCACCAAGATTCACAATCCAAAACCCAACGCCGGCTCCCCAAGAGCACACACATGGTATCATTACAGAAAACATGACGCTTGTTTGCCCAAGTGAAACTAGTTCACCTGGTAGAAGTCATAGACAATCTCAGCGCCTCTCCGACAGCCACTCCCAACATAGACGCGCCCATTCACATCCGAATATCGCTCATCTCCCGTCTCCAGCTCCATCGTCGCACGCAGTTTGTACCGGCTTGCTGCTACGTTATCGGCCGCCACGGGATCCTGTAGTCTCTCCATTACATCTCTCTCTGCGTTCCACCACCCCTTGATGTCACAGGTGATGAGAGCGGGGTCGTCGTCGTTGGACTGTAGAAGGTAGCGGGCTGAGATGCTCGTCTTGGTTGGGCTGACTGTAGTCTGCTTGTCCTGTCCTCCAGGCTGGGCATCATTAGCTTTGAAATTCCGTGTACATGTTCTTGCAACATACTAGGATTGAGCCCTTTCCCCATCGTCCAGCCCAGCGTCCACCGATGCATGAAACCCAAGTCAAGCGGCCAAAGCTCGACGGCCCTACGCTGAGCTTGGGCTTGACGTTGATGCTGAGGCGGAAGTCGAGGTCGAGGCTCGGCATGGGGATGGCGAGGGAAGCAGCAACGTCATCATCGTCAAACTGGTGTCGCAGGAGGTTGGCCGGGATCTTTTCCTTCAATACGGTCTGGTATCCTGGACACTGGAGCAGGTGCTCTCGCTGGCGCGACGTGTTTTTGGCGCGAGTTTGGTTGCAGTAGAGACAGCGGGCCGACATGCTCTTGTCATCGTCCTTGTTCTTGAACTCCTCGAAAGCGGCGTGTACCTCCTTGAGGGGGATATCGGGGAAGGCGGAATTTTTGGTCTTTTGCTTCTTGGCCGGGGTCTCGTCAGCGCCGAGCGAGGGACGAACGTGAAGGGGAGTGCCATGGGCGCTGCTGTTGATGCGGGGGTTGGGTGTGAAGCCTAGTGTTGAGTGGCCGGAGGCATCGTGGCCAGCCGCTGCGGCGACGGCAGCAAGAGCGCCTTCGGGATAGGCCGATGTGTCTCCGTTGACATCAGCATCGCTGTTTTCAGCTTGGAGCGATGCGGCGACTTCGGGGTGGGATTCAAGGTAGGCGTCGCACTTGCGGAGGTGAGCTCGCTGTCGTGTCGTGTTTTTGGCCCGGACTTGCCGGCAGTAGACGCACTGGACCGAGATGCACTTGTCGTTCTCTGTGGAGATGGGCCCGAGTTAATCAAGGCGCGTGGGGAGCTTTGGCCGTAATATCGGCCGCAGTCACAGTACATCGGTAACGTTGAAAATACCTCACCTTCGGCGCGAAATTCGACAAAGGACGCGTGCACGTCCTCTTCCAAAGTCCGCGGCATCTTGCGCTTCGGCATCAACTCCTGGAATTTAAGCTGTGAGGCTTTCCGACTTCCAATACCGAATATTTCTGTTCTCAACGTCTTCAAGGTTGGGTAATGGTTGATGAAAAGAGCGATGGTTTCGGAATGCGGGTATGTCGCGAATCGAAACGTTTCCTCCACAATACAGAGTACCCGTTTTCCCCGTATCGTAATCTGATGCACGTGATTTACAAGCTTATCAACCCCAACCCTGGAATGCATCTTTCACCAGTTTTACATTTCGGGGAATGCTGTTTTTGTTACTTTACAATTCACTGCAAGTGGAAATTACAGTGATGGGGTTGTTTTGTATATTGGAATTGAATGAATGCACGAACTAAATGGCTGGTTCAAGTTGTGCTTGGGAGTGGGAACAGGAAGCGTCAATGAGTGACGTATGTATGTATGAGAAAGAGTTAAGGAACCTATTGAGAAAGGGCAGGCAGCACTAACAGTGGTGCAATCAATTTTCGCATGGATATCACCCAACGCTGACCCCGTACCGTCATCCCTAGGGTGGTAACCACAAGAAAAAGGTAGGTTAGTTATTCTGGTACACATAAATATTTTACAAAGAGATGCATCTCGGTCGGATACCGATTTTGCGGGGCTGTTCCGCAACAAGGTTGTCTGGCCAAGACTCAGGCCGAGGACAAGAACTCTGGGCATCTCGTCCCGATCGGCCCGCCATCGGAGTGTCCCAACACACACTGAGGATCCCAGCAAGGGTTTTCTCCCATCAACCGTTCGTCATGGGCTAACCTACGTACTGCCTTTTCCTATTTTCTACTCTTTTGGGCCCTGCCCAACGCAAGCAGATTTAATTTGGCGAAGTTACTGACTGGTGTCGCGCGGCAGAAGAAGTGGACTGTTCTACCGTTACCAGCAGAGCGGACCCAGTGGTGGACCCATGATATACAGGTTCATGCCAAGGACCGACGAACAAGCATCCTCCCTGTTTCCCGCGTTTCGCCCTTGAAAAAATTTGAAGTCGCGAATTGAGGGAGATGCGCACTAAAATCGGACGAGATAACACGAACGGGTACCGCACACAGACAGCATGCAGGATCGCTGGCGACGATGCCTACTCGAATAGGGTTTGAAGAAGGGAGAACGGGACCTGGAATCGGGTCGGCCAAGAGCTACCTCCTAGCTCACAAAATCCCACTGTAGCAGTTCGTAGTGACCCGAACCACAAGACAAACTACACGTCGTCGTCTCGAGCATCAAGAACTTATCTGCAACCGCGAGACATGTCAACTCGGCCTTTGGGAGATGTCGCGATGCCGAGCACGCTGGCCAATGAGAGACCATCAATGACAATACAGCGACCACACCACCAGGGGCATTCCCGGGTTCCCTGACTCAACATGGCAAACGCCCCTGAACGACATGTATCCAGGGCCCGCAGTCGCCACCCACGGCCCGCTGGTACGAACTCCGGTATCACAGCGTGCCTGTCGACGATCTGCACGAGGGGTAAGCAAAACAAAACAAACCCTGCAGCTGCCTCCGAATCCCGACCGAGAAAAGCCGGGACGATGTTATATAACAAGATGATTCTCCCACCATGTTGTCTCGGACCGGGGCCAGATCCGCAAAGATATCAGCCAAGACGTGGCAGCCTTTCTTTTGAACTTGAACTTGATACACTCGCTCTAGTTTTGATACCATTTGCCGCACATCAACACCAGGAAAAAGTCAAACAACATGGACGACCGAGCAGCTCATCCCGACCAGGCCCTCGCTTACGCCGACATCGATACAGTCCTCGAAACCCCAGTATACCCCATCGAGCCAGTCACACAGCCAGGCCTGTCCAGGCAAGATGTCTCAGACCCAAAGACGGCTCCTCCTCCAACACCCTCAACACCAACATCACCATCATCACCACCACCACCATCCCGGGGCAATGACATAATCAAGGACAAACCATCCGGGCCAATTGAAACCCATCACGACTACATCTTAGTGACATTCACCGAAAATGACCCCGAGAACCCAAAGAACTGGTCCAAGCCGTACAAGTGGTACTGCACCATGGTCGTCGCCATTACTTGTTTTGTCGTGGCATTTGCCTCCAGTGTCATCACGGCCGATGTCGACAGTGTTGCTAGGGAGTTCAACGTCAGTCATGAAGCTGCTCTGGTGAGCATTTCGGTTTTTGTCGTTGGATTTGGTGTTGGTATGTATCAATTCAATCCGTGACTCATTTCGTGGATTTTATCTCCTATATATACCAAGTTCAATACTAACGGAGGACAAATTAGGACCCATGATATTTGCTCCCCTGTCTGAGGTTTTCGGGCGGCAAATCATCTAGTATGTATCCTCTTTTCTTACACCCTTTTCTTTGTCACTGACCAGAAATGTAAACAGCGTATCGACCCTATTCCTCGCTGTCGTCTTTATCATCCCCTGCGCTCTGGCTGAGAATTTCGCAACTCTAATCGTATGTCGTGCCATTGATGGTATCGCCTTCTCCGCACCCATGACCCTCGTGGGCGGAACTCTCGCCGATCTCTGGCGTAACGAGGAACGAGGTGTTCCCATGGCTGCTTTTTCCGCCGCGCCCTTCATCGGCCCTGCCAGTAAATACCCCCGTCTCCCTCTCTCTCTCACACACACCTTGATAGATGGAAAACATGAATCCTGACATTCATCTTGCCTAGTCGGCCCTCTCATCGGCGGCTTCCTCGTCGATGCCACTAACTGGCGCTGGCTCTACTGGATCCAGCTCATCTTCGCCGGCGTCGTGTGGATCCTCATCAGTTTCACCGTGCCCGAGACCTACGCGCCCACCATCCTCCTCCGGCGGGCCCGCAAACTCCGCAAACAAACCTCGGACCCCCGCCACGTCACCGAAGCTGAGCTTGACACGCGCCCCTTTTCATCCCGGCTCGCCATCTTCATGGTTCGCCCCTTTCAACTCCTCTTCCGCGAACTCATCGTCTTCCTCATCTCCCTGTACATGTCTGTCCTCTACGGTCTTCTCTACATGTTCTTCGTCGCCTACCCCATTGTCTTTGAGCTCGGCAAAGGGTACTCGCCCGGTATCACAGGTCTGATGTTCATCCCCCTTGCCGTCGGCGTCGTCCTCTCCGCTGCTTGTTCCCCGCTCGTCAACAACCACTACCTCGGCCAAATTGCCAAATACCACGGCCATCCACCCGCTGAAGTGCGCCTCATCCCCATGATGTTCTCATGCTGGTTCATCCCGCTCGGCCTATTCATTTTCGCTTGGACCTCCTACACCCGCCTATCCTGGGTAGGGCCCTGTCTTGCCGGTCTACCCGTCGGGTTCGGGTTTATCTTCTTGTACAATTCGGCAAACAATTACCTGGTCGATTCGTACCAACACCAGGCGGCGTCGGCACTCGCCGCCAAGACGTGCATCCGCTCGTTCTGGGGTGCCGGGGTAGTACTCTTTACGGAGCAAATGTATGAGCGGTTGAATCCGCAGTGGGCGTCGACGCTTCTGGCGTTTTTGGGCCTCGCGTGCTGTGGAATTCCCTTTCTGTTCTGGGTCTATGGCGCGCGGATCCGGGAGCGTAGCAAGTATGCATATGGAGGGGATGGGGAGTCCTTAGGTTCGGAATATGAAAACGACAAGGTCAATTCTGCTGCGCCTCGGCACGCTGATCGGTTGGACCTGGAGCGGGCTATGAGCTACGTCAGCAACCCTTGAGATATCCACTGGGATAGAGGGAGAAGGGGAGTGGGGTTGCCCTCCGTAAGGGCAGGGGATGATGTTGAGTGAGGGGAAGGGGGAAGTCTCTTCCTTCATAGCAGCTGCAATTGTTCGCTTCTTTGCATCTCATGCACAAATATTTAGGGATAGACAGGATGGTTAACAGGACCGGGGCGGCGTACCGGTATGGGGATCAGCACACTCATTATCTGGATAATCAATCGTTTCAGCCATTGACACCCGGCAATATACACAAGACATAACTAGCGACTGACTCCAAATCGTCATCTTCAGCCATCCTTTCGTCACTTAAACTCATGATGCACCTCATCCGACCTCATCCTCACCTCCGCCTCCTCAACCGCGTGCTCCCAGTCTGCATGGTAAAGGTACAAGAGCTCGACCGACGATACACTGGAATATGTCAGCAAAAGTTGGTTGTGACAAGGTATGCCACTCACACTGCCAAGCCGATTGTCACGCCAAACCACAACCCCTCCAGCCTCCAGCCCAACCCCCAACCCGTAGCAAATGACACGGGCAACGCCACCAGGTAGTACGAAAACAAGTTGGTGTAACCACCAACACGCTGGCGGCCAATCCCACGCAATAAGCCGTGCGAGAGGGCCGCAAGCGAGTCGAAAACTTGTAACACTGCGCAAAGGGGCAACACCTGCGACACGATTGCTGCCACCTCTTCGTCCTTTGTAAACAAGTATGGTAACTTGAATCGTAACGTACTGAGAAGCGTCATGTTGAAGAGTCCGACAAGGGAGCCAGCAACCAGAGCCTGTCTTGTCAACGTCTTTCTCCTTTATTCAGTTCCGAAAAGTAATCAAACTTACCACCTTCGCACTTGTCCGAGCTGCACAGCTAAGACGCGCTCCGATTAGGTTGGCCACACGGGTCGACGCAGCGATGGACAGTGGAAATGGGATGTTGAAGGTCGTTGACGTGACTGTCACAAGGACACTCTGGGCAGCAAGATGAGCACTCCCAAATTGACTAGCCGCCAACGTAAGAACCTCAAACGCAAAGTACTGTGCCTCAACCATAATCATCCCTGGCAAGGCCAGTTTGATCATGGGACCTTAACACCTGTTAGTGTCTGGGCAAACTTGACCAAACGGCAAGACTCACCCCAGTTCCTAAATGCCTTCCGATTCAGGCCACCCCAGCACTCTCTCCCTTCGATGAAGCACACATACAGGAGTAACAGGAATGGCAGCAAATTTTGGGTAAATATCACGGCAGCAGCTGCACCTGGAAAACCCCATCCTAGTTTCCAAACGAAAAACCAGTTGGCGAGAATATTCAGCGGCGCTCCGACCAGCAACACCATGGTGGTGGCATGAAATAATCCCTGAGCCTGGACGAATCGCTTCCCGCTCTCAAAGGCCGCGACGCCAGGGGTGCCGAGAATCAAGATTCGAAGGTAGCCTCCAGCCAGCGCTGCCGTTTCAGCGTCGGGGATGATTCTCGCCAACACCTGACCTGAGAACCACCAGAGGATACCAATGGGAACCAAAAGCAACCACAGCAAGTATGTCATGCGCTGGAGCTGTAGACCGACCAAGCGTCGGTGCCCAGAACCGTAAGCCTGCGCGCACACCGTATCCAGGGCCGTTGAAAGCCCCTGGATAGGCGCGTAACAGGTGATGTTTGCTGACATGGTAGCGAGACTGACTGCACCAAGCTCAACACGACCGATGCGGCCGACCGTGAAGACGGAGGTGACGGTGACCGAGTAGTGGAGCAAGAAGGTAACAATGAGCGCCCGAGAGTACTGGCCCAGTGTCTGTGCCTCGCGTTGCCATGTTGTTTTGAGCACGTTGGCCGCTACAGCCGCGTCCCACTGCAGCTGTGTCTCGCTGTCACTGGGTGATGCGAGGAGGGGCGTTGTCTCGAGGGCTTTGGTCGAGACTCGCGAGAGCATCGGACCGAAGCTGTCGTACTCATCGTCTCCTGCGAGGGGCTCGATTGGGACTTTGGTGCTGAACAGACGGCGGTATAGACGCTTCCAGGCCGCTTCTTCAAACGGGAAGGGCCGCGGGTGCTTGGGCGGGAGGATGTGGTTGTCGCGCAGGAGGCTTCGCTCAGCGTGTCGCGATTGTGCAATGTCACGTGGAGTTAGCGCCGGCGTACCAGGCGCATCGGCCGCAATGGTGGGCCGAAGTGTGCCATAGGCGATTCCGCTGGGGCGGGACATCAAGGGAGCGTCGAGGGTGATATCCGGATCTACCTCTGAGGCAGAGTCCGAATCGTTTAGATGGCCATCCTCGCGCTCAACTACGTCCATCGCAATGATGGCCTGGGCGATTGGGGAGGGGGAGAGGTAGGAGGGGGAAAGAAAAATTTCTAAAGCACGGGCATGGTTGTTGGGCTTGGGTCGGATGGGCAATGGGACAGAAGTCATTCCGTCTGGGTGGGGGACTGGATTCAGGAGAAAGAGGATCTGTCTGGGTGGGGGACTGGATTCAGGAGAAAGAGGAGCCGGCTGCGACCAGAGAGAGGACAAGAGAGGAAAGTGCAGACGCAGATGGCCACCGAGACCAAGCCTCCTGAGCAGAACCCCACGCCTTTCGGATGAAGGAAGGAGCCATCGAGAGTCTAATCCGCCCTCGAGCTGTGATATTAATACCGGAGGAAGCTACGACCGGCAAACACCCCACTTGCCGGGGGCGGTGAAGTAATGTATTCGTCGTACCTCTTTTTCTTTGGCACATCGGGCGAAGGGGCACTCATGGGAGGGCCGACGGGGCCAGATACAGATGGCACACCCGAGCCAACCACTGCTATCTCGTCGCGCAGGACAGTGGCGACTGCTGAGTCTTGCTCTCTCACTGCAAGTGCCAGTGCCAGCTGTCCCACCGGACTGGCGGTAAGGTGAGAGGCGAGGTTAGATTTGCAAGTCACACCTGAATCTGGGTATGTTGCGGTCACCGCGGGTGTGCACGCAACACCAAGGACAAGACGCAAAATTCTGTCACAACCCCATTCCTCTCTCACAAACTGTTGCTTGCCATTCGAAACGAACAAAAACCGAGATTGCGAAACAGAGCCATTTCTCCCCACCGGAACTTTACATCGGGAAACCCGAAACCGGTGCCCGGTAACATGGGCAATTGCCTCGTTGCCATCCATGGGGTTGTCAATCAGGTTCTAGGCCGCGTCCCCGGTGCCGATCGGGGTTGCATGCAGCATTGCGGGGGTTGAGTGGAGGGATTGACTGGACTTGTTATCTCTTGGCGAATGCTAGCCCGATTTCCTTTGCCACAGGCATGCGCGTCGAGTGTGTGCAACGGCGCTTTGTCACACCGATAGATTGTTCGTTCTACCAGGTACCATTGCAGGTGGCAAGGTGGGTATTGGTCTTGGGGAGCAGGGTCTGCGATGTTATCGCGGATGAGGACAGTATCGCCGACGGGATCAACGTGTCGGATGGCGTTTCCCACGTTCACAGAAGCACACCGCCAGGAGGACGGGCGAACCTGGAAGTCCTGCACACATGTGAGTCTATCGGATGGAGGCCTCCCAAATGTAGGTATGTGGGCAATTATCTTAATATCATTGCAGGCGGGGGGCAGCAGAAAGTACAAACTGCAATGTGCCCTTCCATGTACGGGGCTGCATCGTGCAGTCAGCTGTCACGGCAAAACAAGCTTGAGCTTGGAGCTTGGGCTCTGAGTTTGGAGCTACCCCTCCCAGCTCCACCGGAGCTTCGGAGGCGCAGCTGGAGGATCCTGGCGGCAATGTGAAGCTGTGATACCCGGATATGGCGAGGAGAAATGCCTCAGTTACACACTCAAGCCCTCGGCCGGCAAGATGCATCGGATCGGCCACCATGGGGATGCTTATAGCGGCCCAAAACCTCCGGATATCTTCCAGAGTTCCTTTATACCCAAGCACCCGAAGATTCCACCACACCGTCCTATGACCTGTCACACATGCACCATGTCCCCACCACCCCAGGAAGGTGCGACTAGGTAACATGGCGAGTCCGTGGCAACGGTGTGGGGGTCACCACAGGTGTGCTGAGCCTTCCTACTGGGCAATTACGTGTTCAGACAGCTGCCATTATTGGATGGGCGGCAATTTTGTGCTTGTGCCATCAAGCCTTGGAATTGTCTGGACATCCAACTGCATTCCGTTCTACATTGGTTGGGTGGAAAGCTGCAGGACGCCATTTCGTCTCCATATCGGATATGCACCAGATTAAATTTTCGCTCACTCACGCATGGGAAAGGGTTGTTCGGGCCCGCCGTTGAGATCCGAGTCCGTTGGTGGCAAGATTTGGTTGCCGCACCCCAGAGATCGACATCCTCACGAGCTCCATCCCCCTCCACAATCACGACATTGCACTTACACCGACGTGACCGACACCAATCCCCGACTTGACTTTTGCCCCATAACTCGGTAAGCTAAGCTGTTTATTAAGCCCTAAGCCCCTTGATTACCCCTGAGGGAGCAGGTCCTGATATCATGAAGGTGAAAAAAAGAGCTAATAAAAAAAATCGCAACTAAGGCGAATCATGCTGGTATGTTGAAAGGGTGCTGCTGCACAACCAGCAGAAGAAAAGAAAGAGAGAGACAAAATCAGCACCGCCTCCACTCAACAACCCAGTTCTGATACCAAGCATCAAACGAAGCCCTGTTTCCACTACCCTGGAGCACACTGCGCCAGTTGAGGTTCAGGATACCCGTGTATCCATCGCCGCCCAAGCATGGCGACCACACTAGGTTGTCCGAGAGGTCGTTGCGGAGAACCACATCCTGGCTGATGGTGCCGCCGTTGTTGGTGTACTCGTCGCGCCTCGTGCCCTGTGAGAAGGAAACTCTGTCAGCAATTCCCTATCAAGCTCCAGTCCCAAATTGTTTTGGGGGGGGCCGGGGGGGTTACCGTCCTTGCCGCGTCTTGGCTAAAGTAGACGGTCGACATCCAGTCCAGGCTCGTCCCCGACTGTAAGAAGGCATGGCCAGTTACCAGGACGTCGCGCAGAGCAAACTGCCATCCCGGTGTCCCACCATAAGCTTGGATGTGAACCTGGCAAGCCCGATTCGCTTCGTTGCCCGGCAGCCGCACGGCAAAGTTGTTGTAGGTGATCTCGAGGTCGTTGAAATTGCCCGAGTACCGCGGCTGCGACCCCTGCGGGCAGCCGTTACCGGAGAAGGAAATCTCCCGGATCTGCGGCAGCGACGGCGGAGAATCGGAGCGGGCGTGCGACGGCCACAGCGCGGCTAGCAACACCGTGAGACGAGTAAGAGGGCCCATGGCTTTGTTTGGCGTTGTCGTAGAACTGATCGTGGCTTCGGAGCTTGGCAGTTTCTCGGCAATCGTCTCGACCCAAGAGGATAGCTGTTGTTGTTGCAATTGTTGACCGAAACGGGGGATCTGCATCGTGGGGAAGGGAGAAAGGGGGGATCGCGGAGAACCGGGTTTGCGAAGTCGGGGCCTTTAATACTATTTTGCCCCTGTTGGGAATAAAAAATCTCGCCGCGGTATTGATTGATCTGGAGAATCCTAAAGGTTTGGTTTGTGGTTCGCCGGCGAACAGAACTGGGACCTGTCCAAGCTGTTTCGGAGCGGAGCATTGCAGCATTTTATCCATAGTGTTCAACCGCATCGAGGCCGCGAATTCCAAACGGCTGGATTGGTACGCCCTTAAGCTTATATTATGGCCACCCCAAAAATAGTCGACTTTGGCTCTGGGCTATTCGCCCCCCGCCCATGAGCCAAGGTAGATGCGTTCATTGATGTTAAGTTTTTGAGTAGACTATATAGCTGCAAATTTCCATTCCAATAAGGTACCAATCTTTTTATCTTTGCTGGTTTGGTTTGTCTGCCCATCATCTCGCCTCGCTTCCCCCTCCCGTTCCCCGCCCAACCAACCATGTATGTGTGTGCGGGTGTGTGGGTGTGGGCCGCCACATATGCAAAGCAGGCCGACCTTCCGAGGTTGAAAACGGGCAGGTCGAGGAGTGTGTGTGTGTAAGTATGTGTATGCCGGGACGGAGCGGAGTGCCATTTCCGCTTGCAGGAATTATACATTTGATGTATAGCCTCTAAAAAAACCCCTTGACTACCTTACCTAAGGTACCTAAGGTGCCTTACTTTAGAGTTCAATCCCTCTATTAATCCTCGCCTAGCATCATTTGCACACCTTGAGAGCTGGTTCAAATGAGGGTGTAAGCAATTGGAAGGCCGGTTAGGTCCGTAGGCATGGTGCTTGAATGGGTAAGGTAGATAGATAGATGGGTAGGTAGATAAGTAGGTAAGGTTGGCAGACAAGTCTGATCACGGACCGGGATACTACCTTGAGGTGCCATTGTTGGTTTTGTGTTTTTTTCTGCGAACGTAACGCACAAACGTCTAATTTGACCGTCTGTCTGCTGTCTGCCTTCTGCCCTTCTGCCGTCTAGTCTGGTTCAAGTCAAGTCATTGTGAAGTGAAGCGAGCAGGAGAAAGAAAAAAAAATTGTTCCTTCAATCAATTAGGGACTCATTGCTCAGATTCGGAATGGAATACGCCTAGTGCCCAGGCCTAGTGCCCTGGCTCAGGTCAACTGTGTTGTTGGGGCGGCACACGGCAAGTGGCGCACCCACATCCGGCCCGGCATTGTTCACACACCCCATGTCGTCCAGTCAGGTAAGGGGACTAGCTACCGTAGTCCGCCCCCCCCTTAGGCTATTCCGGGTTTTTGCAAGTCTCTCTCCAAGCATTTAAATACAGACCAATTTTTTTCTCCAGTGGTGCAAGGCAAGGCATTCCAAGTTTTATGCAAGGCATATTGAGAAGAAAAGTCAATCCAATCCGGTCCTGTCCTGTCGGTGATCAGTGATTGGCTTTTTTCGGGAGTGTCCCTCCCTGGATCTCTAAGGAGGGATCGTCGATCAAATAATTAGAGCATGGATCATGGAAGGAATGATATCATCCGATCGCATCTTTCAGATTTTACATCCGGGGGAATGAACGGGTGGCAAAAAGCTTGTATGTGGTTCTGCGAGACGGTGACATCGCGCAGCATCATCATGCTCTGGCTGGCCATATGCATTTTTCTGCTTCATTTTTTGCCTTGGCAGAAAAAAGCTTACGGAGAAAATCGCTCTAAATTTGCCGAATCAAAATCCCCATCAAATCCTCAACGCTCAGTGCTGCCTGTCTTCTTCTTTTAGCTCGTGACTTGTATCCCGGCTTGTCTCTGGTCCCCCAATTCCTTCATGTTGCCCTGCATGTGTGATTCCGCCGCTCTGGTAAGCGCCGATTCCTACATGTAACCTTCCTTCCTCCAACTGCTGTTGTTGTGTCTGGTGGTGGTAATACGCCCCATCGATGCTGGTTTCTGGTTGTTGGAAAATGAACATCCAGTAGTAGTATCCTCCGCAGAATAATGCCCCTCCAAAGATATTACCGAGTGCTGCTGGTATTATGCCTGCAAACGATACCCAAGTCAGCAAAATCAACTTGCAAACAAACATAACTCTGTCATGAAGTTTACACCAGATTGACCGGCCTGGATTCTCAACATACCTTTCCAGATATAAAGCTCGACTGTCAGTCCCGGAGTCCCAAGCCATAATCCCAAGGGGACAAAAAACATGTTTGCAACGACTGTATAAACAACAGAAAGTTAACCAGCTGCAAAACAAGGGGGTTGACACATGTAATCTAGACCTACCGTGGTCAAATCCCAACGTCACAAAGGTTGCTATCGGCCACCACATGCCCACCACCTTGGAGCTAACCCCCTTCGCCTGCATCGCGAGATAGCATGCCAGACAGACTAGCCAGTTGCATCCTATGGCGCGGAGAAAAATCTGGTGGAATGAAGGTTTGATCTGCTTGGATGTGACAAAAGTGATGACCTGGGTTCGGTATGGTGCGTTGTCAAACGTTCCTCCGTCTGTTGGAATGTTAATGTCGGCTTCAAGCAATCTAGGCCAGGGGCTGACTTACAACCTGTGATTACGGCCATGACGAACAGAGAGCCGGCAAGGTTCCCGAGGAAACAGAGGAGCCAGTGAAGTAACATTTTGTTGACGGATATTCGGCCGTGTAATGCCGCAACTGCTGTGTACTGAGGGTTGTTAGGCCGAGGCACAGCCATCACGGCTTTGAATTCTAACGTACCATGTTGCTGCCGGTGAAAAGATCCGCACCTGTTAAGCTGAGATTTGATAGGTACCATGTCAGACAGAGACACTTCCAGTTAAGGGGATTCAATCATGAGCACTTACACAATCATGACCAGCCCAACTGGAAACACCAACCCGCCCGCAAGCCGTATCAGTCCTGGGGCATTTTCTTGAAACCACGGTGCAGTGGTGACGATTAACGAGGCAGCGGCCCCAAAGCTTAACAAACATCCGCCAGATATTGCTGAAATGAATATCTTTTCCGGGCTCATCTTTGCCTTCTTCGCCCCAGCTCGGGATACGAGCTCGACCGTTTCAGCGGGAGTATACGAATCCATACTTGGAAGGTTGACGACGATGGGGTTGGCCATGGTGATTCTGATCCGTTTTGTGTATACTTCGTATCTTGACCTGAGAATTAAGAGTCAGCACTTACATTGACCTAAAAGTACGAAGTACGTGACCCCAGGCGGGAAAATCACCAAAGTGGAAAACAAAAAAAGGGCGTGAACGTACCATAGGGCTGACTTATCAAGACCCCTGATGCTTGACTGACCCTCCGAGTCCCGGTTCGGGATTGATGCCAAACTTGCTTTGTCGGAAACATGCGGCAATACTTTGACAATCAGTCCGGGGCGAACATACATTCAGCTCTGTGCAGAGGCGGATGGGATGAGGCGGTTCGTCTCCATTTTACGTGACCTCATCTGGCCAGCCTTTTGTGGATCCCACTAGCCCCCCTAGGTCCGGGGTCCCGCCCAATCTGGGTGATAAGACAAACTGACGATGCCGAGCCAGGGAAGTCGCGGTCCACCGGCCCTGGCGTTTTGGCTGACTGGGGCATCGCCATCTCTCGCCATCGCACCGGCACATTCTTGAAAGACTTGTGTGTGAATAATTCCACCACAACATATACGGGACGTGCAGAGACCCTATCATTGGGTAGTCGACTGCACGAGACCCGCCACTCAGCTAGGTAGTATCTAACAATCCGCAAACGCGCGAATCTCGATCTGAATCTCAAAATCCAGATCGCCACTTCGCAGAGCGGACCCAAACAGGCGGGTCCAGCGCGCATAACATTTAGATATCTGGGCATCTAGCCCCCCATTCCATTCCTTATCTCAGCCTTTCATTCCGAATTGCCCCCGACTTGACCAGACAGGCTAATCAACAGGGTCAGGGTCAGGGTCAGGGTAGGGGGAACCCAACCCAATGCCGAACGACCGACGGCTGACAGACAACACGACACGACAAGTGCCAATACCACAAAAAGAGGCAGAGAAAATCCCTCCACCCCGGGGCAACTCTCCGAGATATCCCCGCAACGTCTCACTGAAGCGAGAAACGAAGGAACATTAAGACTCGAGACGAGCACATCATAATTCCAGGAAACGAGAAGAAGGAAAAAAAAAAATCACGCTTGTTAGTTATTATTGAGGCGATGGATGGGCTGGCGGGCCAAGCGAGAAACCCTGAAGGGGCGCAACGGAATGTGCCGTCAGCTCAGTTTGTGCGCTGCGAACATGCTGAGAACCTTGTTCTCCAGATGCCAGACAGGGGCAGATTGGCATCATGCAACCAGGGCAAGGCACCGCAGACATCAACAAGTGTACACTACTGTACGTACCGTGTGTGAGAGGAAACTTATGCACATGCATCCACTATCTCGGAAAGCCTTTTCCCATTTGTTTTTGTCGCATTCTGGCAATCCCGTCCATCCTCTTCTTGTGGATCCGAAAAACGAAAAACGGATAATGGGATCGGCTGCTGGCTTTCAGGTCCCACTAAAAAAGTCCCACCGAAGGGCCCCACCAGCGCCAAGCCCGGGACTTGTCGAGTCGGTTAGGGTCTAGACCCTCTACACACCACACAAACAAAAAGTGTTTTACCCTCCACATTCTTCCATCAAACGACTCTGGTCGAGGCGTCAGTGGTTTAGTGGTAAAATCCATCGTTGCCATCGATGGGCCCCGCGTTCGATTCGCGGCTGACGCAAGCCTTTCTTTTTTGTATCTCTTTTCCTCACTTGCTTACTGGCAGTTGTTGTCAGTGCCAAGGGATCTTCACGCCCGTTCGAGTCAGGGATTTGCAGTTCACATACATCAGTTCAGTTTTTTTTTTCTTGATCTTAGCCTTTTTCTTTTGATTCTCAGATTTCATTCATTAGATCTCCACCACTTTCTAGATAAATATATCTCCAACAGACCCAGCCTGTCGAGATGATACCTGTACCAAGAAGAAAAAAACTCCCCTCCAACCCTAACCAAGACTCCGTCAATTTTCCATCCAACGTCCAAGTCATACAAACATATCCCATGACTATCGTTAGCAAATATTCCCGTAGAAACCCAGAACTTGAGTCAGAAGAACAAGAAAACCACAGACATGTGGCTCTCACAACCATGATCCCGGGGTATCATCAACTACTTCTTGCTCTCCGCCTCCAACGCCCAATCCTTACTCACAGCCATTGTTGACTGCTCACTCCATCTCGTCATACCATTCCCTTGGTCTAACCGGCCGGGATATTTGTCCTCAAAATCTTTATCACGTTGATTCACCTGGCCAGGGGTTGGACTTTCTGGATACTTGCTGATATGTACCGACTTGGTCGCATGGATCGACAGCCGGAGATGAGCCTTTGGTGGCGCCCTTAGTGCACTCACCCCGACGATGCTGGAATCGTCATCGCACACGACGGTCGACACGCTTCCATGGCGTTGCGCTTCCAGATCTGGACTCTTCAATCCCTCCAATCCCTCTTCGCAGACGACGGTTTCTTTCTCGTCGACTCGGGGGAGGTGGTGGTTCTTATCACCTCCCGAAACGGTCCGTTTGTGGTTGGTGCCGTTCTGTGTGCGCGGGCGCATAAAAGACTGGCGAGAATTTCGCGTGCTGTTAAGGGGGGTGATCCATCGGAGACTACGGTCGCGGGCATGTTGACTGCCAGAAAGTAATTTGGGGAACCACCTCTGAATTAGAGGCTTCAGTGTCATGATGCACGCGCATGAGATGGACGCATTGACCTCGACGGTCGACCAGTAAGCGATTTGCGCGCTTGTGTAAGTCGCATCCATGCTTCGTGAGGTGGTGATCTCAACTAGGGTGACAAGTCGGAGGACAGACACGATACAGACACTGCAGCGAGGTTAGGGGAGCCATTGGAACGAAAGCGAAAACCTTACAAGAAACCCATGCCAAACACCAACACCAGGGCGAGTTTCTGTTTCCTAGGTAGGTTCAGCCTAGACAGAGCCGGCAACTGTTGGGGGTGGACCCGGTTAGCGGAACAGGTTAATAACTGGCAAATTGGGGATGCGAGATCGTACCGGCAGTACTACGATAACCAAATCACTGGCTAGATGAAGTGCCGCATTCCCCCACCATAGGTTGGGTGGCTGGCAGTAAACTGGTGCTCTCATGAATAGTGACCAGTCCCAAAACGCTTCGAGTGGAACGCATGCCGTGGCCACTGAGGCAACGAACCATATTCCGACAGCGATTACTAGTACGAGGACAACTTGTATCGCCTTTTTCGCCCAGTTGTATGTAAAGATTCGCTTATATAGAAGGAGAATCGATATCCTAGTGAAGACGAGGCTCATGTTGTAGAAAAGGATGCCGTACCACGACGCCTAGACTCTAGGTCAGATATAGAACATCGTGTCATGTCGAGCATGCCTCACCTTTTCCAATTTGGGTATGTCGGAAAGCTTCAGTTCCCAAGCGTGTCTCCCTGCTCCCCGCACTGCTTCTAGAGGTCTGTCAGTTGCGGATCGCGCGGGTGGGTTTTCGGGAACGCACGTTCTATAAAGCTAGCCGAAAGTCCGGCGGCAAGGAGCTATTAGGCCCGTTAGTTTGTGAGCTTCTGAGGGGCCGAGAAGCGTACAAGTGCTGGCAAAATGCACCAGTCAGTTGGCCCGAGTATGTGCTTGAGTCGCCATCTTGTGTAGAACCGCAAAGTCACAAAGATCGAGGCTATTAACCAAGTGACGACGGAACAGACGATAATGTCCGCTTGAAGAGAGCGTCCAGCGTTAAGTGGAAGAGCGCCCCATATGGACCCGTTTATCGGGAATGTCGCGTTGGGGAAAAGGGTCGAGTTTGCCGCTCCTGGCGGACTTTGGGGAAACCCGGTGGACATCTTGTCCTGACCTCAGACCTAAGATGTGGCTGCCACATCTACGGTGAGGGTTCGTCGGTAGATTGGATGAGAGGTGGAAGCCCCGGAAAGAAGCGATCTCTCTGGGGTGGCGGGCCCGGTGGGCACATATATCGATCTTCCCCCCGCTCATCCGAGCCTCCCCAGCCCGAAAGGCCTGGCCATCGGTGGCAACATGTGGCTTCCCCGCAGTGTAGCAACCCGAAAAACTCTGGGGTAAGGAACAGAGGGCCAGTGTGGCAGCTGGGTGACGTCTAAGCACTGTGTTTCGGTAGCGTGTCACGGCTCGGCGGTGGAGAGGTCGGGAGCTCGGAGCGAACCCCGTCGGCGAAGCTGGCGTCCAGCCCCCAGTTGGGGTAGCTTGGGGTTGTGGCGGGACGTGGTAACCCGGGCCTCGGTCATTTTGGCAGCTCGGGGCCTTGCCGTTTTGGTGCCGTCGAACTCTGGGTGCGGGGGAGCGATAGCGGAACGGGTGGCCACACAATAAACCAGCCGCCTGCAGAATTCGTCAGATTGGTCAGTTAAAGAATCGAGCCTGGGACTACCAAATGAATTGGCCCTTGGCAATCCCTGCGATCGCTTTCCGTCCATCTGATTCGCGTGCATAACAAAACGAGAAAGCCTAGCTTGTGGAAGGATGTAGGTTGTTTAGCGGGTGGTGCAAAGACTGAACTGAAAGACACAAAGAAGGAAGGAAGTCTCCGTCAGTTGCAGTCTGTGCAAAGAAGGGGCCAAGCTTTTTCGAGCCTCCGGAACCAGTGCTGAGCCACGAATGGGGAATGGGCTCAGGAATCTTGCATTCTGCCAGAATATTCACCTGTCAGGGGCGCCGATGTTACCTGGGGTACCATGGTCAACCGAGAGTTGGTGCCTAGCAGCGGTCAAGCTGCGGAGCACAATGGCAAGAAGAAGCGTACTCCAAACCTGACCCACGTTTCAATGCTTGCGATGTTCGGCGCTGCGAAGGAAACAAGAATTTTAGCGCTCTGACTGCCGACAGAACGCTAAGATAGCTGAGAAGCCTAGCGTGTTCCCGTCGGAAGGAACTACCCCGTTGCCGCGCTGTCATGATGTCTTGTTCTGCAAGCTCTCCTTCCTTTTTGGGAAAGGTCAGCAATTTGGACCGTTCTCACGTCTTCCGCTGGTGAACCAAGTTGATAACCTTTCCAGTCTCGGATGCGCAGTGTCACGAAGCACAATTGAATCAGCGTGGCTCCGGATTCCCAAAATGTAGCCATCGTGATTGGGCGTGGTGGCTAGATACCTGCCTGGGAATACAGGTAAGCAGATTGGAGATATATGTTGGCCTCACGATTGGTCGCCTGGTTTTCGGACTCCACCCCAGGGGCCCCCATGGGGACGACTTCCCCCCAATGGCCCAGAAAACCCCATCATCATGGCTGAGGTAGCCGGCATGTCGGAGTAATCGGCTTCTTCAAGTTACTGATGCCTTGAGAGTTTCGACATCGTCGCTAGGTCAGCAAAGAATTCGGCCTGCTCTCCACCGAGGCAGGAAATTTGAGATTGGTGGTTTTCAGTGTCATGTCTAACCCACGATAGATCAGTCTGCAACGGATTCGACCCATACTCAGGGGTAAAACCCTCGGTCTCATTCCAACAAGCGAGTGATCCAGCGCCAGCTACAACAAGGCTATACAACGTCCTGACATTCGCCCCGCCATAGAGAATACTCTCGATCACTTCTGCTCACTTCCATTCAAACCCGAGGTTGTCGCAAATCAATACGAGCTGAAAGGTGATGGCAACCTAGCTCTGCTGTTCGCATCGAGTGGTCTAGCCATCTTTCGGGAGGTCAGGATCTGGAAGAACTGAAAGTAAAACCCACCTGGAAAGTCACTCGCTGGGCTGTACACAACTTTGGAATATTCAAAGCCTTGATCGACAAGATCAAGGACATCATTGATGGGCTTGGACGAACCACGACCCCGTTGGACATCTTTGAACGTCAACGGACTCTTCTCGTGTGTGAAGTCAAAACCATCTCCGACACTACAAGCCTGCACTTGCTGTAGGAAGTAGCATCTTCTCGAGGCTTCACTGGTCTGCTCCTTTCGAAGAACCTCTGGATACACCCTACGAAGGTAGCATGTTCTGGATCAGTGTCAAGTTTCTGACACCTACATCAGCTCCTCTTCTCCGGTTTCAGACCAGGATATACCACCTAAACACTCGCCACACCGGCAAGTCTTTCGCCAACTACGAATCACGGCGGAGCGATCCCGGCCGTGGCAAGTTGGTGGGAATGCTAGCTCGAGTTCTGGGCGGCGCATGGTTCTCCGAGAGATCGCTGTCTCAGAATGGCCATCGCAGCAGTTCTCTGTCAGTTCAAACCTCTCGCCATCACCTCTGGGTGGTCCTTTTACACCCAAGTCCTGATTCGATCAGTATTCCAGTCATATTGAATATTTCCAGGCTTCTTTGTGCTTGCACATGCAGTAATTTGCAACGGGAACGGGGTGGCAGTCTTGCCTGGCGGATGGGAATCCGAGAGCATCTGTCTGGCGTTCAACTGTCAAAATTCAAAAGATACGTACATATGTTGTGTGATATAGAGCTGGCAATGTCCCTTAGTTCAGCGAGATGGAATCCAAGCTTCGGCGAATCTCCGTATCGGATTGGGAGGTTTGCACCCAACATCGAGTCTCTCTCTTCTACTGGGTAGGTAATGGTTTTCGTACGGACACCCACAACCTCGAACTTCCCCACCTATCACACAAAATGGCGAGGATCTCGACCTCTCACACTTTACGACAGCTAGAGATCATACTGATAGATCCTTGTCGGACTTCCGTGTCCATCTGATGAAGTGGTTGCCCGAGTCTCGCGGTTGGACCCAGTGCCCCATACCAATGCAGACATCAATCGGCTCGCCCGACGGTGTCTCAGCAATGAAGACCGAGACTCGCGGCGTCTGCACCTAATCAAGGCCGTGAGGAGGGCATCGACCGCCCCGATTTCCGGTTGATTGGCAGAAACATCTAGACTGCATTGACATCGAAATGGTATCATGGACGGCTTCTTCAACGACGTGGATGAAACAGATTAGTAAGTTGGCCAGATGGTATTCCCAAAGCAGATCTGGTCACTGACAGCTATGCCAAGAGCTCGCGATTAAAACCACATATAGGTTGCTGCAAGCTGGCACCAACAGTGAGGCGCACACGCCCGGTTTATATAGGCACCATGACCACCTTCTGTTGATTTTAAACATCGGAGGTCCTAAAGGGGGTTGCGATGTGGTAGCGTGACCTCCAGATAACCAATCGGCTCGAGGCACTTTACGCAAAGCGGGATGGATGAGAAGCAGCCCTATTGGAGATGGAGCGGGGGAATGGTATTAATAGAGGTCCCGAGCCGTCACATCACCCCTCGTGGATCCTCCAGCCGCCACTCTCTTCAACTACCTACCTTATACATCGATCATGCCAATTGACTCATTATTCCCAACTGGTTTGACGGACGCAGACGTGCGAGCTCTGCGGGAGGTACAAGGGCGGAAACGCACTGCTGCGCATGCCTCAAGCGAGGCTAAGAGGAGCCTGCCACAGAGGCGAGGTGATAAGGGGTGTTATAGACTTCGAGGTGTTGGCCACTGGGTGAAGTATTGGTTGGCGGCGCCTCATCGACGGCTGAGGAGAGTTGGGTATTCACGCCTGTAAGTAAGTGTCTCACCGTGACGTACTCATGCTGTATACGCCTACTGACAAGATCCTATCAGACGCGAGATTGGATATGAAAATGTGCAGGCCTGATCACTGCTCCAAGTTGCTCCCACCTAGGCGCGCGCTGGTCTACTCGCAGGGATAAGACAAGAAGGAAAAGAACCCTACACTCCATTCCGCTCTGGGCCTCACAAACGATAGTGGGGGTGCAACCAGTCGAGTGAGACAGCGATGGGACATTTGAGTTATTTGCGGACTCCGAAGTACGAATGCCGCGGTGTGGAACGCTGCATGGCACTATTCTTGCAGAATGGAATTTTTCAATCCCTGGAATGTCTGACGACTCTGGCATGATATCTGAGACTTTGAAAGAAGACCCTGAAGTTGAAGAACCTACCTAGTCAGTCTAGGGAGGTAGGTACCGAGGTGGCTGGCGCCATGGTTCGGATGGATTCCCCCACAGTTCCGCGCTGTTGTTCATGTTACAAGAGTGCTGTATGCGCTTTTCTCTCAGCAATTTATGTTGAACCTAAAACCTAAGGCCTCGGCCCCATGTCGAGAATGACTGCTGGCTGAGGACTCTATCAATGTCGAATCTGTCAATTGACCTCGGCTGGGGAGGTCAGGTGATGATATTGTTGCACTGCTAAACTACAGTCTTGATCCATTTGTGGTATCGAACTAGCAATTTTGATGGGAAACTTTCAGGATGGTGAGTCGGATCCGGTTCATTCAGTTCTGAGGGAGTCCGCTGGCTCCTCCAATGGCTCTTTCAATGGTTCTTCTTCGAATACTCCTTCCGATCAACGACTTCTCCCAATAAAGAGTGATGCCAACTGAAGTTCTGGGACTGGATAAGGCAGCTCGGGCCGAGTTCGTGCAGCACCTACTAACATAGCTCGCTAGGATTCTTTTTATCAAAAATGGGTGTTTTTATGCTTTGACTGTCCAGGGAACATGAACCCCAGACTGTGTCATTGTGGAACAAATGCATATGTGTAGGGGTCCCCTATGTGTAATACCAAGAAACGCAAACTGATTATCATGTCACCAAACAACATATTGACTGTTCTGACCATTGAGTGGGGCTCTTTTAGCTCTCGATTCTATTCTACCTGCTTTTATACTCAGCGGTTTTTCACCCTTTCCATTGGTCCTGTCCTGTCGTGTCCTGTCCTATCAACAATGAGCATCAAATGTGCAGGTCGCCAATGACCTAAGGGCCCAATGACTTGGGAACGGAACCGGGGAGACGGGCTGCATCCCCGCGATTTCTTCCCCTCCCCCCACTTTCCGATCCCAATTCCCAGCGCCAACACCCCCTGGGGCCCCCCCCCCCCGCAGTTTTGGGAGGTGTGGTAGTGCGCAACCGCCCAGTGAAAAAAATTCCACAGGGATGCATGTGATGCGTGAGTGTGAAAGGTGAAAAATTAGAACCTAACATGGTGACTGGATCCATTTCAGTCCTCGGACTTTTTCCGGGGAACTTTTATTTCTCTCCCATTGATGTACACACTGACACGCGAGCACGCAAACACAAATCTGCAAAGCTTGCAAATGCAGGAAGTACGAATACGGGAGTATGGGTACGAAGTACGTAGGTAACTACGTAGCCAAGAAAGTCCAGAGCGGTCTCCCGCCTATTCTGCCCTATCCTGTCATGTCCTTTCTTATCCTGTCCTATCTGATCCTATCCAGTCTCCGTGCCTCTGCGGTCTGGTAAGTGTGATTCGGTAGGTACCTAGGTAGGTAGGTAGGTGGGTGTCCCGTATCTGCACTGATAGCTGACAGCAAGCTGACAGCAGCAAAAAAAAGGCGGCAGTTCAGTTCCGGGGAAGTGTGGTGCCACGGAGTTGGGTTGAGTTTTTGCGCTAATTATTGAACTAGTGCTAGTTCCCGGCCCCCCAACCAAAAAAAAAAAAATTGATGCATGGTCGTGGCACTCACACGTGGCGGGTTGGCGGGTTGGCGGGGATTTCCAGAAGGGCGGTGTCGGGAACCAGTCGGGGCGATCGGGGACAGCTCTTTTGGGACTGTCAGCTCCCGGGTCCTGCAGCGTTTTGGGCAGCGAGAGCCGCCTGGCTGGGTCTAGATCAAAAGCCACCATGCAGGCGTCATTCGACATTGGAGTTGGGGGTCACATGGGTCCGTACATGTATTTCGTATGATCATGTCTCGGACTGGGGCGTACCCGTAACCAGTTCTTTGTGGTTTTGGGATGAATGGATGCAGGTTGGCCGAGTTCATGATGCAATACCTACCTAGGTACCTACCTACCTTCTACGCATCATGATCAAATGCTGCAGTAGAGCGAATCTTGAGTTGACATAGCAAAACATCTGAGACAATATGAATTGCAGGAGAGGGAGAGAAGGAGAACTTGAAATCTATGGTATTATAACAGGCCATCATATCATCATTAATACATACAGTTACCACCTATGGTGATTGTGAACAAGACATGCGCTCTGCCATTGCAACTGCCCTTTCCAACTCGTTCTGTTCCCTTGAAATCGCGTCACGCATAGCGGCGATGTTTTGCTGCATGCGGACCGTCTCGCGCTCAAGTGCTCCTCCTTCATGCTCAATCAAGCGCATGCGCCGCTCACTCATCTCACGAGCCTCAGCTTTACAAATGCGCCATGCTTCACGGCGAATGTGCTCCGAGGTAAGTGGCCCTGACCCTTCGGGCGCCGTCATGTGTTGACCAAATCGATCGACGAGTATTTCCTCTGCCGCCTTGGGAAGAGCAGACGGCAGTACATCCCCCGGGTACGCCGAGTCTGCTCCGGCCTTGCGCTTGAGGGACTCGACACGATCGCGCTTGGCCGTGGGCTTCCTGGGCTTGGATTTTGGTTTTGACTTGGGTGATGGTGTACGCCCAACTGTTGAGGGCGATGATGATGAGTCTTGGTATGGCTTCGCAACAAGGTTCTTGGCAAAGGTGCTCCCGCCAAAAGGTTGGGGGGCGAATTGGGTAGTGCTGTCCATGTAAACTGGCGCCCAAATGGGTGTCTGGCTTTCAGCTCCCGAAACGTATGGCGGGGTTGCCTCGAAGGGGAACATCTCGGGCTCGCTGTCGTCTGCCGTTGGATACGAACTATAGGGGTTGACTGAAGGTGTCCAGGCCGGGAATACTGGTACTCTCTCGTTGGCGAAAACTGAAGAGCCGTTATCCAGCCAGCCTGTTGTATCACTAGTTGCTGAGACGGCTTCTAGGGCCCAGGCGGAGCTTGGTGTTGATGTTGGTGCCGCTGAAATGAGGAGCGAGGGATACTCAAACCCGCTCGAAACGTAAGCTGCCATAGCAGAGTCAAACTGAACTTCAGTTAGTTTTCCCACAGAGAGTGAAATTCAGTGAGGGGCAGAACTTACTTGACTCGTAGTTTGCATGGTCTCGGAATAAGTGTTGCGGGAAGTGGAGTACATTTTGCCTTCAGGCTTGGCAAACTGGCACTGGAGATGTTTTCTCTCTTGACAGTCGAGTCGATTGATGATGAACAACCAACGTCACCACGAGTGCAGACTCAAATCAATAAATACTTTTGATCAGGAAGGCTCTCCGTCCAATATCTCCGGTACTGACATTTTACCATCCCAAGACATGCGTGCATTGCATCCACGCCAGGACCGCAGGTACAAGGTACAAGGAGAACGCTCCGATTAAGCTCTGATTGGTGCTTGGCAGGTCGGGCATGCCCGTCGCGCGTGGGTGCCACCTCCACGGGCACTCGCTTGCGGCGCTCTCCCGCGGAGGGGCATGCTCAGCTTGGTCGATGCTCGCGTGCACGCACCTTCGGGATCATGTCCGATTGAAATCCCTCGTTTCGGATTGGATAGAAGACGTGCGGTGAGACTTGGTGGCGTCAAAAATGGGCTGGTGACACTTCAGCCAAAGTGAACAAGCTCAGAACGACGGGTCCCGAGGCGCTGGGACGGTTAGGACATTCGGAGACATTGCCGATGCTTTTCCCGGACCTATCCCGCACCGCATCCCCCACATTCCTTCAAAGCGCCCAAAGGAATTGTCGTGATCAGTAATCCCGGCATCGGAGAGGAAAATATCAGGCCATGGCTTTACCACAGTAAAGTGTCGGTCAAGTTGGTTTGAAGGCCGTGTGGGATTGGGTGGGATTGGGTGGGATTGGGACAACCCTTTCTCACGTTCTGGTGGTTGCCTGAGGCATACATGACCATCTCGGAAAAGATGCGCATTCTCTTATCTCTGCGGCCACGGATTTCGCGAAATTCGATAAGACAGGGCGGTTATTTCCGGGCTAGACCAATCGTGAACGTGTGTGCGCTGCCAAACTGGTGAGTTGGGTGAGCTCGAAAGGGAAGGATGAGGGCTGTGCTGGGGCTGCCTGGGCCACGCGGCAGCAGGAGCCAGGACTCATTTCAGTCAGCAAGGGGTCGAGAGCACAATTTAACTTGTCCCCGCGCCAAAACAAACTCGACAACAACCCGACGGCTGTTTCTTTTGTCAATGCATTCGCTATGAGGATTACGTTCTTTACTGCGCTCCTCGCAGCGCTTCTTCCCTCGCTTCTGCCCCTGGCTGGATGCGTTAGTCCGACCGTGGATTTGTCCTACAGTCAATACCAGGGCGAACCCCTGCAAAACGGCATCACTCAATGGCTGGGCATTCGCTACGCGGCGCCTCCCGTCGGGAATCTTCGCTTCGAACCCCCCAAGGACCCGCCCAAGACATCTGGTGTTCAGCAGGCAAATAAGGTAACACCACCTCGACGGGGAATGTCTGGATGTTGGCTCACTGTCAATTGCAGCATGGGAAACTGTGTCTCAGAAGCCCGGGGTCGCCCAGGATCCCTTCCTCTGACTCGGAGGACTGCCTGTTTCTCGATGTGTACGCGCCAACCAATGCCACGGTGGGCTCGAAGCTGCCCGTTTTCGTGTTTATCCAGGGAGGCGGTTTCAACTCCAATGCGAACCAGTACATAAACGGGTCCGGGCTCATCACGGCCAGTCGCCACAACATGGTCTTTGTGACATTCACCTATCGTGTTGGACCCTACGGCTTCCTCACTGACGGCAAGAAGCTCAAGGCCAACAACGGGCTCCGGGACCAACGGAAAGTACTTGAATGGGTACAGAAGCATATCGCCAAGTTCGGAGGCAACCCGAAGCATGTAACGCTCGGAGGCGCATCTGCAGGAGCTGCCAGTGTCGGCTTGCATCTAACAGCCTATGGGGGCCAGGATAAAGGGCTCTTCCACGCCGCCGCCGCCCAGTCCGTGTCTTTCGGGACCATGTTGACGGTGAATCAGTCCCTCTATCAGTACAACGATCTGGTCAAGCGGTCAAAATGCGGAAACAAAGATCCCATTGCCTGTCTACGCTCCAAGTCAGCACAAGCCCTGCAGGCGCTCAGCCGCAACATTCCGTATCCCGGCGTACCCGATAGTCCGATTTTCATGTGGGGGCCAACGGTTGATAACGATCTCTGGTCGGAACTTCCTTACGATGCCTTTCGACGTGGACGCTTCATCAAGGTCCCGGTCATCTTTGGCGACGACACCGACGGCGGCACCACTTTTGCTTGGGCGACCTCGACACGCACCGAGAGCAATCAGTTTCTAAAGACGCAGTTTCCTTACCTCAAGAATGCACAACTAATGAAGATCAACGACCTATACCCGAACAAGAACGAGAAGACGTGTCCCAAGAAGGGATGCTGGAAGAAACAAACGAGTGCGGCCTACGGCGAGATGCGCTACATGTGTCCTGGGCTGTTCATCAACAACGAGTTTGCGCGACACGGCGTCAAGAATTCGTATGCCTACCGGTACAATGTTGAAGACCCGGACCAAATCAAGGCCGGAGTCGGCGTGCCGCACATTGTTGATATCACAGCTGTATTTGGGCCGACCAATATTCCCGGCAGAGCTCCCGAAAGTTACTATCCGGGCAAGGTCAACGCGCTCGCCGTTTCGGTTATGCAGTCATATTGGGTCAGCTTCATCACGACGTACGATCCCAACAAGGGTCGGTGTTGTGGATCGGTCGAGTGGAAACCCTGGGTTGAGAAGGACCAGCAACGGATCCGCTTTGATACTGGGGGGCGAACAGTGATGGAGAAGATTGACAATGGGTTGAAGAAGAGGTGCGAATACTTTGCGAGTATCGGTGTGAGTGTTCGTCAGTGAAGTGGGACAGGAGTTTAACTACTAATCTTGAAATACTTGAACGATGTATTGACAGCTTCCAATCTTCAAATAATTTGAACGATGTATTGACCCTCAACGTTTCTGCCATCTAACGATTGACTGCCATTTGAAGGATTGTCTGCCATCTGAACAAGCACCGTCGTCCACCATCTGAACAGTGGTTCTCAGGGGTGGCTGCCAAGGCCGTGGTTTGTTTGCTTGGCGCCGGGTCTTGGACGGAATGGGTCACGGAGATTGGACATCCGCCTTCCATCCAGGTGGACCATGAGTCGCTTGCGCAGGCTTTTGAGGTTTACGTGACATGACTTTGTTAGTGACCGGGCTGCTGGACACAGCATCGAGATTAGCCCCTTCTGGAACCCGGGTTTGTCACTACCGTGCCCAAGTCGCCCTTCCGAGCACCTCGGCGAGCCAGTCTCCATGAGGCTTCGAATGCACCCATGTCCGAGGACAAGACGTTGCGACTAGGGCTTCGCGATGCAACCCCGATCCACATTCAATGCTTGTTCCCCGGAGATGTGCTCCCAATTGCTGCATGCACCGGGTCCGCTGACGGCGATCATCGGGGAGCCGGCCAGGCGGGTGACTCTGGTATAAAGTCAACTGGTTCCCAAGCTGGGCAACACGAGCTTTCCCACGACAAGGCTTTCAAGCCATTTGGAAAGTTTTGTCTGAGTGGAACAAGATGAAGTCTTCACTTCAGATTCTCAGCGGCATCTTTGCCACGGGGGTTGCTGCTCAGAGTGGTGCCTGGGGACAGTGCGGCGGCCTTAACTGGTCTGGCGCCACGACCTGTGTCCCGGGTTACCGATGCAGCTTTATCAATGACTGGTACAGTCAGTGTGTCCCGGGGGCTGCTGCCACGACGACACTGCAGACGTCGACCACAGCTGCGGCTACCACCACATCAAGAACTTCAACCACAGTCCGCACCACCACCACCACTGCTGGGCCCCAGCAGCCCTCACCGACCCCGGGCAAGTTCCGCTGGTTCGGCGTCAACCAGTCAGGCGCCGAATTCGGCAAGGATATTTTCACAGGTCGATGGGGCACCGAATTCATCTTTCCCTCCAACGACGCCATCCGCACCCTGATCAACCAAGGCTACAACACCTTCCGCGTATGCTTCTCCATGGAGCGCCTCGTGCCCAATACACTCAGTTCATCCTTTGACGCCGGCTACCTCCACAACCTGACCGACACAATCAACTTTATTACTTCGTCGGGCGCCTATGCCATTCCCGATCCGCACAACTTTGGCCGGTACTATGGCGAGGTGATCTCGGACGTATCGGCGTTTCGAACTTTTTTCCAAAACTTTGCGGGGAAATTCGCCGAGAACTCGCGTGTGATTTTCGATACGAATAATGAATACCATACCATGAGTCAGGATCTGGTGCTGCGTCTCAACCAGGCGGCCATTGAAGGGATTCGTTCCGCGGGCGCTAGGTCGCAGTATATTCTGGTGGAAGGAAATCAGTGGTCTGGCGCATGGTCGTGGAACGTGACGAATACGAACCTCGTGGCGTTGACGGATCCGGAAGATAAGATTGTCTACCAGATGCATCAGTATCTGGATAGTGATAGTTCGGGAACCAGTGAGAGTTGTGTGTCGGCCCAGATTGGTGTGCAAAGAGTGGTGGGTGCGACGGCGTGGTTAAGGGCGAATAAGAAGGTGGGATTCCTCGGCGAGTTTGCGGGAGGCGCGAATACGGTCTGTCAGCAGGCGGTTAGGGGGATGTTGGAGCATTTGAGGGAGAATAGCGATGTTTGGACAGGCGCGCTGTGGTGGGCCGGTGGTCCATGGTGGTCAGTCTCTCTCTCTCTCTCTCTCTCTTTCCAGAAAAAATGACTAACAGAAAAAAAATAAAAAAATATAGGGGTAATTATATCTTCAACTTTGAGCCGCCTTCTGGCACGGGCTATACGTATTACAACTCTCTGCTTCGAAACTACGTCCCTTAGTTTTTCTACCTGGATATCTGCGTAGGTAGGTAGGTATTCAGTTTGCATAGCCAGGAATTGACCAATTCAAATGTAAAATATTTTACTTCCATGGTTAATTACCACTTGACAAAATACCAAGAACATCCTTTTCCTTCCTTTTTGTTATATTGAGATTAATTTCCTCCTCGCCATCTTGACCACCAGCCCCTCTTGTCTCGGAAACCAACTATTAATCACCTTCCACTCCTTGTTCTTGTCTGCCAAATCCAAATCATAACACAAAGCCAGCGTTGCGACAACTTTGTAGACTTGCAAAAGACCCAAATGCTTTCCAACACAAACCCGACTTCCCGCTCCGAAACTCAGGTCTGTATTATTCATCGCTTGCAGGCGCGCTGTGTATTCTTCCAGAGACTCATTCTCGCCACGTAGCCATCGCTCGGGACGGAATTGTTCAGAATCTTCTCCCCAGATGGATTTGTTTCGGCAGAGAATGTAGGGGTTGAATGCGAGGATCGTTCCGCTCTTCACGTTTGTGTTTGTAGAAGGGATGGATATTCCATATCCTGATTCAGATCCAGATCCAGAAGAGGAAGAGAGCGATGATGGTGGAACGATGCGTTCCAACCCCAGTGATACCCCCGGAAGACAACGTAGTGATTCACGAACGATGGCTTCCAGATAGGGAATACCTCGCGCAGTTTTAAAAGGCACCGGTACCGGTACCGAGACAGAGGAAGAAAGTTCGGATTGTAAACGCTTCCACACCCCAGGCGTGCGCAGACTAAAATACAACGCAGACCGAATCGTAATCGCAGTCGTGTCGGCCGCGGCACCCATATTGATAGAGACGTACGAGACAAGTAGGGTAGGCGTTATGGTGGAAGGGTCGGCGTGCTGTGCAGCGAGGAAGAGGGATAGGTAGTCGATTTCTTTTTTCTTCGTTTCTTCTTCTTCTTCAACGGGGTTGGGCTTTTCCTTGTCTCTGTCCATGTCCGGGGACCCGGACAGAGACTGAGACTGGGAACGGGAAGCGAGATGGCGAATGACAGTTTGGCCTAGAGCGCCGAACCCCCCTTTTCCCAAGGTATTCCAAACAAACTGGGCAAGATAGTTCTTGTCAAGGAGAATGTCGAGAAAGGGAATACACCCTACCCAGGCGAAATAGTCGAGGGTACGGTTCGAGTTGAGGATGGTGCCGTCGAAATCGCGACCGAGACGGAGATAGCCAAACGGTTGGGAGAAGGTCGTGGCTCCGACGGCGTCCCAGGTGTCTGCCAGTAAAATGTTAGCTTGTGATAGGAAAAAGTGATAGGGGGCAGTGGCCGAGTCAACTGTAGAGAAAGAAAGAAAAAAGGAAACAAACAGTATGAAACCCACTCCCCCAGATCAAAAGGCTTCCCAAACCCCTCCGCGCCCTCCACCGCAAATCGCCTGTCCAGCTCATCGAGAAACTGCAGAATCGTCTTGTCGACCTGCGGTTCTATAGCGAGAACGCCCGTCGGCGAGTAGAACTTCGCAATGGGCCGCTTCTCCATCATGTGCTGCCGCTCGTCATCGGTAGAAAAGATGTGATGCACCACGCGTCCGTCCAGGAAAGCGCTGGAGGATTTGTAGTAATCAGACTGTTGATTCAATTCAGCTCTTCAATTAGTTTTTTGTTTTGTTTTGTTTAATTTATTTTCCCAAGAATGGAATGCTGAGAGGAAATACCTTCTTCCAATCTCCCTTGGTGTTGAACACCGTCTTGATCATGGCGGGGTCATCTACATCGAGCACGTTTGGCGCGATTCGCACCACGGGACCATACTGTTTGTGCAGACGGGTCATGACATGTTGGAAGCCGCCTTTTCTGATATGGTAGATCCGCCAGAGGTTGGTGAATTTGGCGAGAGACGGACCGGGGTATTGGCAGAGGGGGTCATTGAGGTAGGCCGAGGTGATGAGATATGCGGAGAGAACAAGAAAAGCCCCGAGCAAGTAGGAGAAAACGCCAGGTTCCAATACCGCAGCAGTTGAGCCGTTCATGTTCATGTTCAAAGTTTTTTGTATATTGTGAACTGGAAGTGCTCTTCGTTCAAGTCTTGCCAGCAGATGGCGGCCAGCAGGAGACAGATGAGGGGAAACAGGGTTTGCATGTCGGTAGGTAGGCTCTGAGGGCTGCACACCATCTCAATCCGTCTTTCCGCCTCCTTCTCATTATTCCATGCTGCCTTTTCGGCTGCGAACGGAACACCAACCTAGCTAGCGAGGATGCAAGTTGCGAGCTATCAATGCAATATAGAATTTAATGTACGGAACCTGTGTGAATCCTGTCTGTGAATATGGTGAACGCTTTCCCACTGCTCGGTTCAACTTCTACCGAGCTGGTGTGCACAAGGGAGGAAACCCGCCGATCACGCACGGCCACGCACGACCTGGGTAGGTAGGTACCTAGGTAACCCGGCCTCGGTCCTTTGCAGGTCCTATGCGGGTCCCCGGTCGTCCCCGGCCTGTCGGAGGCAGGTACGGGGGTACTAGTTCCGCTTTTTTCGAGGTCCGTCACAAACGATCCCGGCGTTATAGCCCATTGAGTCCGCTGTAAATTCACCTCATTGACGGGGGGCGCGACAAATACCAATCGCACACTATTCTGTAGTGGAAAAGAAAAAGGGCTTTTCACGTCCCTGATAAGCACATAACAGGCCAGGCCAGGCGCCCAGGCAATGAACTTTATACGCTTCGCTTTCGGGCGAAACATTCCCTGGATTTAAATACCTTCTTGGTCCTTGATAAAGATCACACCAGAGGCATCAAACGGGGCCCTTGTCAGGTGTCCATCCTTTTGTAAAGAAAATTCACCGTAGAGTGGCGTAAATTCACCTTATTGCCTGGGGCGCGACAAATCCCAATGGCACACCCACCTTGTTGATCTCGCGGCGACCTTGTCAACGCACAGCGACCCTGTCAACTGTGTGGCAACCTTGTCAGCGCACAGCAACCTGAGGATGCCAGAATAACGGGGAGGTAAAAGGTGATGGATTGTTAAAGTTTAGCTGTACTGTCAATTCTGACGGGCTAAATACTGGCGTGTGGGTTTGTGATTACATCCTTTTTCCACCGTGCCTGCCATGGGCCAAACAGATCCTGTCAACGCACAGCGACCTCGTCAACTACGCGACGACCTTGTTAAACACGGCGACCTAGGTAGTTAACTGCGCGGCAGCCTTTCTGACTGCGTGGTGATCTTGTTAAGTAAACGGCGACCATTAATGTTACCCGTGCGACCACCTTATGAACTGCACAGCGGGCGACCTTATCGACCGCGTAGCGGCCTCATCAAGTTTACGGCAACCTTGTTGACTACGTAGCGATTGTGTTAACTGTACGGCAACCTTGTCGACCGCGTAGAGACTATATTAGGTGGACGGCAACCTTATCAACTGCATGGTAGCCTTGTTTATTGTACGGTGACCTTGTTGACTGCATAGCGATTATGTTAACTGTACGGCAACCTTGTCGACCGCATAGAGACCATGTTGGGTGGACGGCAACCTTATCAACTGCGTGGCAATCTTATTGATTTCGCGGCGACCCTGTCAACTACGTGGCGACCTTGTCAACGTATGGTAACCTTGTAGACTGCGTGGCAACCTTTCCGACCGCGTGGTGAGCTTGTGAAATAAACGGCGACCATGTTAACTGTGCGACCACCTGGTTAACTGCGTGGCAACCTTGTTGACAGCGCGCAACCCTGCTGGTTGCACGGCGACCTTGTCAACTGCGTAGCGACCATGTTCATTGTACGGCGACCATATCGACTACGTGACGACCTTATCAGCTGCGTGGTGACTATGTTCACTGCGTGGTAACATTGCTAAATGTACGGCGATCCTTTAAACTGCGTGGTGACCTTATTGTTTGGGCGGTAAACTTATTGACTGCGTAGCAGCCATATTGACTATACGGCGACCTTATTAACTGCGTGACGATTTTGTTAAATGCACGGCGACCTTATTAACTGCGTGATCTTGTTAAATGCGTGGCGACCTTGTTAACTGCACAGCGCGACAATACAAATCGCAGGTGAGATTATTACCCCCGTCCCTTTTCCCTCTTTCACGCAGGCCAAACCATCACCCCCGTTACCTTCCACCACCTTTCTGCCGCAGGTAAGATCACCACCCAGTTCCCTTTCCCCTCTTCTAACGCTGGCAAGGCCATCACCTTATTCCCTCCCCCCCTCTACCGCAGGTAAGATTATCACCCCCGTCCCTTTTTACCCTTCCACCGCGGCAAGACGATTACCCTGTCCCTTTCTACCCTCCCGCCGCAGGCAAGACCATTACCCGTTCCCTGCCCTTCTAACGCTGGCGTAGTTTTTCCCAACAATGGCCGAAATCTTCGCGGCCAGCAACCTCGTCGCTGGTGGGTTCCAGCCCAAGGAGAACTCGTTCTCCGAACTGGATTTGGTGGTCGCCGAAGACGCGATCACCTGGATGGTGATGTGCGCTGGCAAGCGCATCATCATTGAGCTCTCGGGGGAAACCCTTTGCCGGAACGAAAAGTTCTGCGCATTCCTCGGCGCCTTCAACGGCACGGACGAGGCCGATGAAGCCGACGACGACGTGTATTCGGCATTTGTCGACTGGGTCCTCCTCGGGGCAGGTATCGAGGAGTATTTCGCCGACTTGCTGGCGTCAACGTCGGCCCCTCTGTCCTCGCCGAAGCCCGCCACCACGCTCCTCGATTACTATGGAGTTGAAGCAATTGTCCTCGAGGTCGTCATGAACCAACAAGGCAAGCTCGAGGTGGTCAAGCATCCCGAGCCGTATCACGAAAGAATCATCACCAAGGATGATCGTCGCAGAATCCGCATTGTCGACCACTTGGAAGATATTCCTGCTGTCGGCGCGGAAGAAGACATCACTGCTGCTGATGATGAAATCAATCATCGTCGCGTCGCCAACAACCGTGGCGACACCACCGACACCAATACCATACGCCGATCTATCCTCCCCCCTTCCTCGGCGGTTCCCTTTTTCCCCGCATCGCAGCTCGTCAGATCCGGCAATAACGTCGAGGACATCCAGGAACAGGAAAAGTACTGTTCCGAGCCTCGCCAGCTCCGAGACATCAAGACGGGCCAAGAATACGAATTCCATGCGGTTGCGGTTGAATCTTGTCGTCAAAAGACCCACCGGGAGATTCAGATCCTCGGCTGCCTCAGCAGCGTCATCAACTCATTGTCATTGGCTGCCGTCGAAACCGCGGCCGCCGATACTCATGCCCATACCGGTGAAGATGCTGACCAAGATCATGATCAGGAGCATGAAGAGTCACTGATTCATGTTTCAAGTCTTCTTCGCACTTCGCGACTTGCGGGCCTGGTATACTGGGATGGCGAAGAAGATGTCCTCATGGGCATTTTACTCGACCGTATCGACGGAGAAAGACTTTCCGATCACACGCAAGCCTCTCGCGCCTCGACTGCCTCGTCCCCGACCGCCGCCGATAAGGAGAAATGGATGGACCAGATTGACGAGACGATTGGCCAATTGCATGAACATGGATTGGTCTGGGGCAATGCGCAGCTGGAGAATGTGGTGATCAACTCGTCGGGAGATGCGATCCTGGTGGATTTTCGGGGAGTGTTTGATCCGAGAATTGTTGATCAGCAGCAGCAGTTCCAGAATACGGTGGAGGGAGATTTGCAGGGTGTCAAAGAGATGAGGATGAACTTACTGGGAGGTGACCAGGAGAACGAAGGTACCGTTCCTAGTTAAGAAGTTAGCCTAGTCTGAGATACCGGCGTTCATGTATTATATCGACGAGCGGCCAGGACTGGAAGGAGAGAGAGAGAAAGAGGAGATAGTCCAGCCAGGCAGCCAGAGAGGCAGATGATGGCCCAGGAAGAGGCAGGTGATATTCCAGCCAAGCCAAGAAACAGACAGATGAAGAGACAGAAAGTGGTCACTTCGCTGATATGGCGGCGGCAATACAGCGCACTTCCAGTCAAGAACCAAAGACTCGCTTTATATATTGCTCGTGCCACCGGATAACTGCGTCGTCGATACGCACAGGAGGGAGGAAAGCTAGCTCATGCCAATAGCTGCGTGTGGGGGGTGTCACGAATCGTAGGTTTACGGTGTAGATACCGCTGTTCCCAGAATGAGCTGGTGTTTGGTGGTTTAGTCTGATAATCGAGCCGTGCTTTCCAAGGTCGCGACTGCCTCAAAAATGCCATCATCGTACCGCACGATTCCAGATGAAATTGGAAAGAACGACCAACATCTGACTCAACTTTTTGAACCGCTCGCTTTTCAACATAGAGAGACCAATGTCCGGTCGATTTTCCCCCTACCTAGCCAGGTATGCTATTTGTCTCCGCTGACTGACTCGGCCTGACCAGACAGACCTCGAAGAGCTCACGACATGACATACGACCCATCGGACATCGGAATCCCGCCCCTCCCCCCCCGACCGTCGACGCCACAAAGTCAAAGTCAATTCCAGCTGAGGGCTTTTTCTCTGGACTGGCGTACCCAGTCACTCATCCAATGACCGAAATCCCTCCTAGGTAGACTCGACTAGCCACAGAAACCATCAAGAATAGGTCTGTCAAATCCCAAATGGCGCCGGCCGCTACCGGACAGCATGTCTGATTGACGCCAGACATTTTCCATCGCTCGGCTCGGCTCTGTTGTGTCGGGGCGTTCCGCATGCTACCGTAGCTTTATTCTGCAGCTTAGCTGCCTACCTAAGCTACCTTCCTTAGCTAGCTAGGTCCCGGACCTCCCAGTTGCTTGTCAGATTGTTTGCCCTGACGTTCCCGGGCCCGTCATCTGCACTGGTCTGCACTGGTCTGCACATGGCATGCACATGGCGTGGCATTGCGCGCATGTCCTCGTCCATTATATAGATCGGCGGCGCGTCCCATTACCTTTGTGTCTGCGTCTTCAGTTTCTCTCTCTCTCTCTCCACCTTCACTCGTTTCTGTTATTATTTCTTATCTCTCTTTCCTCTTCACATTGGGGCTGGGCTGACGGAATCACATCACTGAGAAGGGGAATTCCCAAAACCGAGTACCTCTTCCCACTGTGAAGGGTGAAGCCAGGCCAAAATGAAGTTTACCGCCCTTGCCACGGCCTGTGCCGTCCTTCCCACCACCTTTGCCTGGAAAGGCATGGAAAACACCCTTGCCGACATCCTCTCCAAGCGCGAAGGCCTTGCCTCAGCCCAAGCCGACTGCCGCGAGTCGACCGAGCTGATTGGCGACCTGGAGTACCTCGTCGACGAACAGCTCACTCCGGTTGGCGCACGGGTACGCAACATTCTCCGGGGCGACGAGTCGGGCGAGTCGGATGAGATCTACTACCACAACATGAAGGTGCCACCGCTGCGGTCGTATGCCTGTGCCCAGGACACGTGCTGTGTGTGGTATTATATCGCCAATGACATGGAGAAGCTCTTCCGAGGTCCTTCGGGTCGGTGCACGAATGCTGCCCGCGGCGCAATTCGGTTGGGTTTCCATGATGCGGCCGGTTGGTCAAAGCATACCGGGCCTGGAGGTGGTGCTGATGGTTCCATTGCCTTGACCACTGAAGAGTTGACTCGTCCGTTAAATCACGGCCTGGAAGAGATTGTGAAGCAGGCTCGTGAGTGGTATCACCAATGGGCGCCGTATGGTGTTTCCATGGCGGACATCATCCAGATGGCGGGTACCGTGGCCACCGTCGTGTGCCCTCTGTAAGTGTCTCCTCTCTGCCTCCCCTCTTGTTCCCCCCTTCCGCTAACACGGTATAAGTGGTCCCCGTATTCGTTCCTTCGTTGGCCGCCGTGACAGCCACTCTCCCTGCTCCGACGGTCTCCTCCCCGATGTCAACTCCGACTCGAACACGTTGATTGAGCTCTTCCGCGCCAAGACCATCCAGCCCCACGGTCTCGCCGCCCTGATTGGCGCCCACTCTGCCAGCCAGCAGCGCTTCGTTGACCCTTCCCGCTTCGGTGATCCCCAGGATAGTACCCCCGGCGTATGGGACACCCTCTTTTACAAGCAGACTCTGGGCCGGGCTCCTCCGCGGGTCTTCAAGTTCCGCAGCGACATTGTGCTCGCCGAGGATCCCCGTATCTATCCCGAGTTCCTCGCCTTTGCGGGCCCCGGCGGACAGGAACACTGGAATGCCGACTATGCGCGCGAATACGTCCGTCTCAGCCTTCTTGGTGTTTACAACATCAATAATCTCACCGACTGCACTGGGGTTCTCCCTGCTGCCCGTCGTCGCTGGCAGGGCGCTCATGACCAGTGGGCCGTCGATCTGTGGGTCAATACCACGGTAAATGTCCCCGAAGTGGCCGAGACGCTGCGTAAGGGTGAACTGATCAGCAATATGGTCAGTTTGTTTGAGCCGGACTCCTCCGTGGAAAAGGTGAAGCGTGCTTTCTCTTGATTTCCTGCTTTGTGTTATGTACGTGTCATTTATTTGCTCGTGACAACCCTTGCTTGTATGTATGTATGCATGTATATAGGTATGTGATGGGCTACTTTGGTTTTACTTTTTGTATATTTTGTTATCTAAGGTCAGTTTTGCACATATGGAAGGATGATGTACATACCTAGGGGGGCGGCTGTTGGGATACGTACAGAGCATAGATGGTAATTTGAACGGCATTTGAAAATAGATACAGAATATCGGGGTTGGGTTTTGAGTTCAGTTCAAATGTATCTACAATTCAACAATGCATCTCTCTCTCAGCCTTAGCGATCTCGGTCTTTCCCCATTTCGTGTTTTCCCATTTGTAGGGCGGGGGAATGAATCCCGGGTAATGTGTAGAGTACGAAAACCTCCCGATTCAATAACTTCCTAGGAACATCTCATTCGGTTGTTCTTCCCGTGGTTCTATATATAGCCGCCGTGGTTATTACATCTCGGTGTTCCGAGGCGATCAACCTACTCTACCAGAGCCCTGATCTCGGACGTGTCACGTGTATCTACCTACCTCGGAAATATATAAAAGGGAGATCTAGAAGCGGGGTTTGAAGATGAGAAGCCCGTTTTGTAGGCGTGAAAAGATATTGAAGCATCAAGATGAGGTTTAACATTATACTTTTCGCGGCGGCGGCGCTCACCACATGCAGCGCACATTCCACATCTCCTACTGCTAGTCCTCCTACTCCCTCCGAGCCAACCGCATCTCCGTTGTCCCCATCTTCCTCAACAACAACATCATCACCTACCTCGGAGCTCGTCTGTCACAGCAGCGACAAGCCCCCTCCCAAGCCGAGTTCCACTACCAAACTCGTCCTCAACATGCCCGAGGGCCATATTGGCGTGACAAGTCTGTCTTGGAACTTCACTTGGCGCCGCTGCTCTATGCCTCAGGAACCTGGGACAAAACGGACCACAGCGTCGTCGTCGTCGTCGACGACGGCGAGCACGCAACTGCCGTCTGGCTCTGCACCTGGTTCTTCGGCTACGCCAACGACAACGTATTTGGCATCGGTTCTGCCAAGTCTCCCGTCCAGGATACCATCGTCAGTGCCCCTATCGGGGACCGAGACGGCCACTGCGGAAAGCGGGACAGTGCAGGCTACAGGGACGGGTGCTGCTGAGCCGTAGACGGGAAGATATGCAGTACGGGCTAGGGGTTGAGAATCTCCATGGGATAGGTATTCTAGATGTATCTTGCCTGTTATGCAAATATGTATGTAGGAATTGAGCACCAGAGGCACGCACGACTGTGCATTGAACCGACACAATTTCAGAGAATGACGAAATCTCAGTTGTGGCTACATACCCCGCCAACGTCATTCTTGCCTCTTGCCAACGTTTGTCGGCTAAAGTCTAGTAGTTCTAGCTTGGACGACAGGTAAGGAATGGATGACCTGTTTCTAAAGCCGGGGTGTCCGGCACGTGCAATGGGCAGTCAAAACTTGGGATGCTGGATCGAGGTCATGGTCATGGGCAGCAGCTATGACGTAGTGCGGGGCCCGCACGGGATTGAAACCAAGCTTCATCAGCCATCAGCCATGACCCCGGATACACGCCAGTATACCTATATAAAATAGACAACGAGCACTCGAGATAAACTCTCGAAAATTTGAATGCAAAATTCAACAAACAAACAGCCACATCATTCATCCAAGGATTACAAAAAAATCACATTACCCGTTCTACAGTTCCCCCAAAACCGCCATCATGAACAACAAGGACAAGAACACGGGCGCCACCGGCGCTGCCAAGGTCGTCACCTCCACCCTTGGAAACACAGTCGGTGGTCTGACCAACACTGTCGGGGGTGTTGTTGGAGCCGCTTCGCGCGGTCTCGGGGAGACGGTCACAGGCGCCACTGGTGGCTTTGGCAAGCCACTCGGTGATGGCCTCTCCAATGTCGGAACAGGAATCGAAGGCGGGGCTGCCTCGGTGGCCAAGGGAGTCAAGGATGCGGGCGAATGGAAGACCAACACAAAGTAAATGTAAATGTAATTCTGAAGCGCAAAGGCAAAGCCGAAGAAAGTCGAGAAGGGAAAACACGACACACTGAAGGCGCAAATGGTGCATTTGGACTGGGACCTCTCTCGTGTAGGATTAGGTGAATGGAATTCTCTCTGCAAACCTGCCTGCCTGCCGTGTGACATATCCCCCCTTGGCCATGAACAGATTCTACTGCAGCTGGTGAGCAAATTTGAGACAAGGATGCTTTGTGTGATGTGTGTGTGTGATGTTCGTGGAGGAAAGAGCAACCAGCGACATGCTTCACAGTGCGTGCGTGCATATTCCAAGTGCCGCGATCCGCAACTTCCCCCTTCCCCCTCTACATACCTAGACAGACCAAGCGTCCAAGGAGCGTCCGATCCCCAAGTAAGAAGCGTTTCCCTGTCCCCCGCACAAGCATTCTCGCTCCTTCTTCCTCTCGGCACCAACCGCTTCAGTTATGCCCGTCCTTCCGAAGCAGCATCCGAGGGCCCGGCCCGAGACCTCGTTCCCCCACCATCCCCCCACCCGATGTCCAATCAGAGATCACAAGACAAGAACTCGGTCGAACGAAGGCCCGAAGTCCAAAGAAACGGCCTTCAGGGTTGGCTGTGAGTGCAGTTGGTCGTTCTCTGCATGTCTCGTACTACGTTTGTCTCTCTCCCCGCATGAACCGCCCTGTCGTACTTCCTGCAAACTGCGATAGGTTTGAGCCGCATTTGACGAAGATGTTTCTGACTTTGATATCAAAATACACAGATGGTTTTCCTCAAGCGGTCAAGTAATTTTCTAGATCTATCCCACTGACTTTCCTCGTATCGCGACATGGACTCTCTGTTGCACCAGACCATATTTGGCGCGTTTGGATGTGCAAGCAATATCCCTCCCTCCTACCTGCAGCTCGTTCCCCATCCCGGTGTGGTTGCGCCTCCGATCGCGTTCCGTTGTTGTCAACCCCCCTGGCATCATGTCGGAAGGGGGAGGTCATCACGAGGACATCAGGATTTTGATGGTTTTGATCTCCAACCCCTGCCCGAATAACGCCCATCGATAGGTTGAGGACAAAGGATGCTAACCCTTTGAGGATGGGTGATATATATACCGCGGCAGATATATACGTAACCAGACGGGCCCCATACCCGCTGGACGGAACGCTGATCGGAACCCACTGGCAGACACCGGCAACTAGACTAGCGGCATGCACATCCCTCCCACTTGGACTCCAACCTTGGCGCGTCCCCGGAATCGGGTCTCGGCGTCAGAGAGAACACCGTCTGAGGCAAGTCTAGAACTTTCTTGGATGATGCACTTCTGCTGCTGCTTGCTAGGCTGCAACTTGACACCAACCACAGCCATAGAGATGGACAGGGCGGATAGGACGCAAAGCCATACGACAAATGAATGGCCCTCGACAGCCCCCGTCTGATATGCAGGCCGAGACTGCGGATACCACATCCGTCGCCTTTATACAACGCCTTCCGAACATGTTCACTTGGTTGATGCCCAACATCAACTTCCGTCAGTGTCGCCGTATCCCCATCCCCGACTCGGGCAGGGGAACCCTAACTTGATGTATGCAGCAGTCTTCATTCAGAACAGCAAACACCCCCGATCGGCCGTTCACGGATGAATCAGGACTACTCCGGGATGCTCTTGATATGCGCGCCAACTCAGGCTTGCCTATCATCGGGACAGGAGCTTCTTCGAATGTCCGCCCCCCCCCACCAAAGACAGCCCACTGTGACGAATTTGGAGCAAAGTACAGACTGGATTTGATGGTGCTCAAGGTTTCATGGTCCGAGCCAACCATCCATTGCTAGCGATTAGACTCGGCACCTGCAGCACAATGTCGCCGAGCCCCGCATAGACTGTGGCAAGTGTCACGTCATCGAAGGTTGGCTGCAACATGACTGTCTCTGTCGTACTTTTGGACCTAGCCGTTCCCTCGCACGGGGAGGCGATCGGCCCTTGCATGGATAAGGGGGGTTGGCGCAATGACAAGCAAAGTTGGCAAGCGGTGAAGCCCATGGCCAGACAGCCAGACAGACAAGCGAACACCTCCCCCAACATATCAATACACACTATAATACTGCGGACTCTCGGACCCTTCAACGGGAACCATTCCAATGGCACCCATGGTTATTTCCACACACAACATGATTTCAAGCTCTGTCGAGAAGATACCCTCCTTCGCTACCGAGGGGCCTATAGCCAGGGTAGCAGGGGATACAACACCATCGTCTTCTGCTGGCGATGAGTCTCTTGACGATGCGGACAAGACTCTGGAGGCTTTGGGTTACACGCCGGTAAGAGTTTTTTTCTTGTCCTTGTATGTATGAGACTTTGCTAACCTGCTCTAGGTGTTTAAGCGCGAGTTTTCAACATGGTCCAGCTTCAGCTTCGCCATGAGCATCTCTGGTGTTTACGGCACCTTGATGTCAACATGGATATACGGCCTGCAAGCTGGCGGCGCCGCTGCCATCATGTGGAGCTGGGTAATAGGAGGTGCCGGCGCTTGGGCTCTGGCCCTGAGTATCGCCGAGATCTCATCAGCGTACCCAAGTTCGGGTGCCATGTACTTTACGCTGAAGTTCTTGGCGCCTGAGAACCAGGTCGCCATTCTCTGCTGGATTGCTGGTACGTCGTAGATGACCAGATGTGCTTGAGCATGACTGACATGGATGGGTAGGGTACATCAATCTCGTCGGTACCGTCACGGGTAGTGCAGCGACTGAATACGCTTCAAGCCAGATGTTGCTGGCAGCCATCTCCATCAGCACCGACTTTGTTTACATGCCCACGACTGGACATGTGGTAGCCACCATGGCAGCGCTTACCATTTTCCATGCTACCATCAACACGCTACCAACTGTCTGGCTCAATCGGCTGACTAGCGGTTATGTTGTCTTCCATGTCAGTGTCCTCGTGGGCGCCTGTGTCACACTTCTCGCCCAGCAGCGAAACAAGCACACAATCACATATGCTTTTACCGATTTCCAGCCGACATCAGGTTGGAGCCCGCCTGGATTCGCCTTTCTCTTTGGTTGTCTCACCCCTGCGTGGATCATGACGAGCGCCGACAGCACGGCCCGGATCGCCGAGGAGGCCAAAGACCCATCTCGCGTTGTACCCAAGGCAATCGCCAATGCCACGACGTTTACATACATCATTGGGTTTCTGTTCAATCTGGTTCTAGTTCTCTGTATGGGAAATCCGCTCGACCTGATCAACAGCCGGAGTGGGCAGCCTGTAAGTGAATTCCCGGAGATAGGCTTTGGAAGAGATAATCTAACTTGAATGCTAGGTCGCCCAGCTTTTCTTCAATGCCATGGGCCGTGGGCCAGCCATTTTTTTTACCCTGTGCGGTTTCTTCGTCATGAACCTGGTCGCTATTCCCGGCATCCAGTCGGGGAGCCGAACCATTTTTGCCCTCGCCCGCGACGACCTACTGCCGTTCTCCAACATATGGAAGCGTATCTCGAAGCGAACGCAGACTCCCATTGCCGCCGTCTGGATCTATGCTGTACTGGAAATCACCGTCAACCTCCTCGGTCTGGCTAGCTACACAGCCATCAGCGCCGTATTCAACGTATGCACCGTGGCACTCAACGTGTCATATGTGATTCCCATTGTGTGCAAGATGATTTACGGCAAGTTCGAAAAGGGACCCTGGAATCTGGGCCGCTGGAGTTTTCTGGCCAATCTTGTTGCCGTGACGTGGAACGGGTTCATGGCTCTGATTTTTTTCTTTCCGACGACGCTGCCAGTTACGCCAGAAAATGTGAGTTCTCTTTCTTTATCGTGTGACATGGGATTGGATGTGGTTACTAACGAGGAGTTAGATGAATTATGCTATCATCGTATTCATCTCTGTTCTGGCGTTTTCCATTGGGTTCTGGTATACCCATGGGAGACATTACTACACTGGACCGCTTGCTCAGTCTTCGGGGCGATATGAGATGGCAGGTAGAGTGAATGTGTGATGGCACGAAGTAGAAACAAGTCTGTGTGATGGTCACCAAGTTAGAAGCAGAAAGCAAGTCGGAGAATCGCGAGGCGTTGTGAGGAGTAGGAGTATATTAGATGTTTGCTGCAACTGGGATATACTGCTATGGAATGATGATGGCGGCAGGGAGTTTGGTGTGCTCGTTTTGGGGGGTGGGATTAAAAGTTGCTACCGCTCTTCAAAGTTTTCTCTTGCGTTGTCGTCACCCGTATAGAGAAGCATGACAAAAGAAATATCTACGGATAATCCTCCTCCCCCTGTCTCCCATCCAAATCAGTTCTCGAAATCTCTTCCAGTCTCGTCTTGGCATACGCATCCGACGCAAACCTCATTGGCAAACAATACCCTCCACAGTCCTTGTTTCCTTCCCCTCGATAGCCCGCCGGACATGACCACGAGCTAATAAAGCATTCTAGCCCCGGTCGGCATTTATACTTGGCTTCCCACCCGCAGACATCTACATTCGGGATGCAGATTCCTCCGCTGTCGCACGAGGGGCCACAGTCGCGCGATCGCGGATCTGCCGTGCAATGCTCGATTCGCTCGTCGCAATCGTCCATCAGTCCCCACCCCCCGCAGAGGTTGTAGATGTGCTGGTAGCGAAGGTCAATGTGTTGGCACGTGCCGAGGCAGCCTTCATTCCCTGTTTACTCTGTCAGTGTATTTCCTTTCTCTCCAACTGACTGCGTGTTTTGTCTGTGTGTCTGTATTTGTTTATGTGTGTCTATCTGTCTGTGTCTGTATGTTTGTGTGATCTGTCTGTGTCTAGTCTGATCTGGTAGGTAGGTAGGTAGGTAGGTAGGGAGGGAGGGAGGGGGTTCCGGTCTGATCTAGCAGAGAGAGAGAGAGAGAGAGAGAGGGTAAACATACAATGAGTACAGGACACGGAATTCGGAATGCACGTCAAGGTAGGACAGTCGCCATGTTGACCGCCACAAGCGCGGCCTACTTCGGTGAGATCAATGGGTTTGTCATCTGAAGACGAGACTTCGCGGGGGGTGGGGAAAGAAATGGGAACTCGGGCTTGAGTTAGAGGAAAGAAGAGAAGAGGGATGAGGATCAACTGCATTTTCGCTTTTGGTTGTTCAAGTACCTATTCCAAGGTGGTAGCTCAGAGACGGGTGACCGAACTGAAGACAGGTAACAAGCGTCATAAAAGGCGCACGACAACTAGGTCATGCTTTATACTACACATATGCAGATTCCCTATACCTACCCATCAAAGAAAAAACAATAATAAGAATACCTCTAAAGTAATGAGTAGGACCCTTCCGTCACTGGGTAATTCCCCCTCGGAATCCTTCACCACCTCTCGACCAAACAAAAACCCAGGTTCAGGATGCGGGGGATTGATTGGGCAATATATAGCGGGAGTTTTGGTTCCCTTTTCCCCCCAGGAGTTGTAACGCAACGCGACACTGGCTAAATTGATATCCGCAGCACAAAAACCACAAGGCAAACTCAGCAGAGAAACCAAAACCATCTGATTGAGAACCAATGATATATAACTGACTACAGACACCAAAAAAATCAAACCGCCCACCCCCGAGCCGCCCATCTCCTTCGCATCCTCTCATTAAAGTGTATCATCTCGGCCTGGTTCCTCGCTACCCTCTCTTCCCGCTCCGATCGCTTCCTCACCACCACCAAATACACGCCCGCAATCGCCGAGACCAGAATGAATAGCGCATGCAACAAGCTAAATACCATCATGCAGATCATGACGGTATTCACATCCTCGGCCCACTCGGGACGGCTCTTTCCCACGGACAGATTCGTGTGTCGGTACACCTCATAGCCGCTCGCGCTGATGGTGACGAAACAAAAGACGCCGACGGCGGCAACAGCCACATCGCAGAGGACGACGGCCGGGTTGATGGGTCGTTTGCGCTTGAGGAAGGACAGGGAGACGGTTTCGTAACCGTCGCCGAGGATGGCAACGACGATCTGGGGAGTATTAGCATTCATCCTGCGACCTCATTGTCATCCCCCATCGTTGCCATTCCCCCCCTCGCTCCGTCCATCCATCCGGTCTTTCTTCCGGAGGAAAACCAACCCGGAACAAACAGACTGGACGAGATTGGACAAGAGAAAGAGTTGAGACGACTCGGATGAGAAGGAAAAAAGAAACCAAAACCAGCACAACTGAGGAAGGCAGGTAGGTAGGTTGAAACTGACCGGAAAGAAACACGGAAATATTATATCCACCCGAACCGACGCATCCCCCTTCCACTTGTCGTATGCATACGCAATTAGCGCCAACGCTCCCAGCTCAAACAACGTCGACGCCATGCGCACCACCAGCGACCCGAGCTTGAAAGGGAAGCCGAGCTCGCCGATGCCGGAGTCGCGGAATCTTTTCGCTCGAGAAGGCGCCATGGTGGGTGATGTGTGCTGTCGGGGTATCCGTCTGTTGATGAGTGAGGGGTTGTTTGAGGTGAGGTCTTGTGTACCCGGTTGAGTTGAAAGATGATTTCAAGGAGGCCGAATCGGAGTCGAACCGGATTTGACAAGTCGCCTCTGGGTGAGTGTCGTCGGTGCGCGTGGTTTTTTCCCTTTCGCCCAATCGTCGTGTGTGGTGGTGGTCAATTGGGACGCGGGGAAATGAAATGGGTCCTGTGATGCTATCGGGACATGGCGATACGCTCCAGCTCCAGCTCCAACGTGACAATTTACCTGGTGATGATAATGATCGCGGAAAAGATTAGCGACAATACGGTCAGTCGGTCGGGATATGCGCAGATGAAAGCGGCAGAGACAAAAAACGACCGAGGCATCCGTTTTTGAACAAACCCTTTCCCAATGCCCTGCGCGCCAAATGCGATCGGAAAAAAGTGGTCCAGGCACCCACGCGTGAACCGTCGAGGGGCAGGTCGGGGGGATGCGATGGGATGGGATGATCAGTCACCCCCCGTCAAAACCGATCCAACCCCAGCCTGGAACTGGTGCAGCAACCCCAGCCGTTCCCCAGATAGGATAGGCAGGCAGAAGAGAAATCAGGGTCCAGTTGACTAACTACCGTACCAACGAACCGTGGCCCAGTTAAGTTAGCAGGTCAAGAACCTAGCTGAAGGGGGTAAGGTGAGGAGGGGGTGGCTGGCGTGCACAGCTTTTTTGTTTTCTTGGAAGGCACGAAGGATTCATTTTCCCACCCCAAAGTTGGGTGGTATCCAGTCAGCACCGCCACCCTCTTTTCATGCAAAGCCGTAGCGCACCTGGCATTTCATTTGCATGGACCGGCCGGTTCATTATTTCGAATGGCGTGCTCAGCAGGTCTGGTACGAACCGTGTTGCACAAATTGGTCTGTCATTGATCAAATTGGGGGGAAGAATCCTTCCAAGATCTCGAGACCCCCAACATGGCAGTGCCTCGAAAACGCAATACAGGCCAGATATTCATCAATGGATAGGCTGGTGGAGGGTTGAGAAGGTCGAATTCATCGCATGCATGCAAGGCGCTTTGAATTGAAGTTTTTGATTTCCCACGTCCCAGGCTGGCGGTAGTTATGCATTTGTGACATGACATGATGTGATGGGCCGATTGATAGATCGATCGACAGAAGGTCAGACACCCCTGGAACAGTTCGTCGGAGCAACCCATTCAGGGCCACTTGGGCCACCGCCTCTGGGGTTCTGGGAACAGGTTTGATTGGCTGAATCTTGTTTCTTTGTTTCTTTACCTGCCTACCTACCTATTCCGATTCAATAATGTCTACTCGGCAGAATAGAGAGGGAGCTACGCAGAAAGGGCCATGCCACGTGCCTTACCTCACGTATGAAATACTGCTGGTACGAGATGGGACGACATTCAGGTCGTAGTCAATGGCACAAGACCAAAACATAACATTGATGCAGATACCGAATCTCCCAACCCAAGGCTTTTACATACGAGTCCCGATATTCAGACATTATTGCCATTGCACGTCTCGCTATCAAGTAATCCCTCGTGCCAAGTAACAGAGAAGATCAAAACAAGAATAAAAGAGCCTCAACTACTTTGTGCAGCTCTATCCTTCTTCCAACCGGACAAAAACCAGCCCTTCCACCTTCCAGGCTAACACCATCTACAAGGGCGAGCGAGGATCAAAGTTGGTCTGAGACAAACTCGCCGGATATCTCCAGAATGATGCCCTTTTTTCGTGCCCTGTTGATAGTTCGTAGGTATCAGGCCAACAACCTCTTCCTCCGAAGCTTGAGGCTGGATGGTCATAGTGCCGGTCCCTAGATCCGGAGAACCTGGCGTCTAATCGACAAGCCAAGTCGTCTGGTTCCAATGCTGAAGCACAGAATTATAATATCCCCTGCCTATCGTTTAGTCTCATGGACCGAAGCCAGTTGAGACCATGGCCCCAATCCAGCATATGCATGTGCCAGCTCTTTCTTGACCTTCGCCTCCAAGAAGCTCGAAGCTCGTTGCCTTGATACCCGCCTCTTCCTATGCTCTCCCAGGCGTATTGTCAACCTTGTTCGATCCTTCCCAAAAGGCCAGAACACCCCATATCAACTTTCTCGTCCTAGGACCCTCCCTGCTTGAAGCTCTTCGCCTTTGGTATCCGGACCGGACCTGCATCCATTCGCCTTTTCCCGTGCTCTGCAAGTCTTTCCATTCTCTGCATGTTTTCCTCTGCTCTGCAATGCGTATCGTCAACCTTGTCCGATCCTCGCGACAAGCCAGAGCACCTTATACCAACTTTCCACTGCAGGACAATCCCTGAAAAGCTCTTCATGTTCGCCTTGGTATCCAGACCTGTGTCGATCCACATCTTTTCAAGCGCTCTCTACTCCTAACTTATATCATCAGCGAGATCTCGGCCCTTTCCTGTAATGCTGCGAGAGTATATGTACGTAGAGAGCTTCCTACCTATCTAGTATCAACCCCCCAGCCCCTGTTGGACATAGCCACCAGGATGACATCTTCGCTTGTTTCAATATCCAGACGTGCTATTCATCCACCTCTTTTCATACGCTCCTAGCGGTATCGTTGACTTGACTTCGGTGTGCGTTTGGTCTTAACGTACATGTATCTTGCTGCCATGGCCGTCGGGGATGTGGTCCTGCTAGGTACAGGTAGGCTTAACGAGCAGTTGTATATATGTCTGTTGCCTTGTGTATATTGTCGGGATGATTCTATTTGCACCAAGAGTCACAGCGTATCCCCGTGCCCGTTTCTACTCTTGTGTACTCGCCGGCTCGGCTAGCTGGGACCTGTCAGCCCTCACTCAGTCCATTCCCTTGGAGACAATAGGGTGTAATCCACAGATATGGATGTCCCGTAATTCCAGGGATATATCCCAATCCCTTTCTTGGCTTCAGGAGTTCATTCCTCTTGCTTGCTGGTCATTGGCGGCAGGACAGTCGCTGTATCCTATGGTTTTCTTCTTCTTCTGGGTGTGCCAGGCGTGGCTATGTCTCTGCGTGCTCGTAGGGAGCTTCGAGATCATGCTTGTAGAGTTCCCTGTTTCTTGTTCGCCCTGAGGAGATAGATAGTGCCGGCTAGTGTACTGCCGTTTTCCTGCGCGGTACTTGGGTATGTTAGCTTTTAGTCGTACACTTCCAGGCCTTCGAGCGGTGCTTGTAGGATGCCTT
>Ga0247765_1000171_pt1 | contig 52577 bp, 62 predicted proteins | sample UWRJL106311C6_FD_179949 | JGI IMG/M metagenome (GOLD analysis project Ga0247765, IMG submission 179949) | Plant litter microbial communities from Arlington Agricultural Research Station in Wisconsin, United States - UWRJ-L106-311C-6 | ecosystem: Environmental > Terrestrial > Plant litter >... | reverse complement strand
GGGTCTAGGGTGGCGGGGTCGATAGTGAGAATTTCGGATGGTAAAGGGGGTGGGGAGCCAGTGGAAGAGTTGGTGAGGTGGGTGAGGTGGGCGGTGACGGCTGGGTCGAGGGTCGACCAGTTGGGGGTGGGGGTTGGATTTTGGTTGGAAGGGAGAGATGCTGGAGTTGGTGTCGGAGTTTCTGTGGGTGCCGGAGTTAGAGCAGGCACAGGGGTGGCTGGCTCAGCCTTCCCAGAGGACTTTTTGCCGAACGGCGAGAACCTCGAGGTTTTCGAGTCGTCCTTCTTCCCGAGTCCGAATCCTGAGAGCGACGGGAGTGAAGGGCTTGGCAGCGAGAGTGACGGGCTGGGAAGTGAGAGAGATGGACTTGGCAACGACGGGAACGAGAACTTGGATTTTTCACTGTCGACTTGTGTTGGTGGTGGGGGCGGAGGCGGTTCTCTGACGCAGTGCTTGACGATGTACCCGATGATGCGGCGTACGTTGCCCAGCTCGTCCCTCAGCGAATGGAAGCTCGACCGATCCATCAACTGCACAATCTTGTCGATCCACCCGAGCGGAAGGTCTCTCTGCTGCTTGTCCTTGACCGTGTCGATGGTCCGCCGAAGCACAGAAATGACCTGGTGGTACGTTTGCATCACGTCGTCCATCTTGTGTTGCACCTGCGACAGCAGCAGCTGGTTGTATTGTCGCCCGCGATCCTCGTGGTTGCTAAAGGCGACATGAGTCGACGGATACAACGACCTGCCCCGGACCGGACTCCCCAGATCAGCACCCGTCCAGTTGAATACTGAAACGTCGTTGTGCGTAATCACAACCTGATCCAGCAGCCGGGCTAGTGCCATCGGATACCCCTCGGCCGAGAAAGTCGGGAACCGTACCCCGAGGATACCCATTAGCGCATACGCTCTGTCCGTCGCAACCGTGGCACGCCGCTGTCCCGAAACCGCCAGCACACTCTGTGCCGAGAATCCAGTCCGACGTTTTCCCTCTTGCCATGACCCGAGTTGCTCCACCAGCCCAAACTGCGCAACATACCGCCTGTCCTCGAGAATCAGGTCCAGGGTGTTTTCAACCAGCAGACGCAGGAGGTGGTTGATCAACTGCGTCGCCTGTCTCTCCACCTCCTGTCGATCACCTCCCACCTCAGGACACAGCGCCTGGAAGATACCACGCTTCATACTATCTTCCGCTTCTCCCACCAGGTCCGCCGCAGCGAGATACACGGCACGCGCAACTTCGGATGTCGCCGTCTCCATGGACACATCCTTTGGGAGTCGCACACCCAGACACTCCAGCACCGTGATGATATGCTGTGCCCTCCCTACACGGGCCGCTTCGTCTTTGGCCTTGTCCTCGATACTCCCCTGCTCTGGGGGGCTAGTGTGGCGGCTTTCGGTGCAGATTTCAATCTCGCGCAGGGTGGACGCGACGTCGAGGTCGGCATGATCCTGGATCAGCTGGCCGAGGTTTGGGAGTTGCGGGCTGTGTCCAGTATCCGAGTTGCGACGCGTGTACAAATCGATGAAGGGCATGAGGTGGTAGAAATACCCAAGGCTCTCGGCTGGGCGGCTTAGGGGCGTGTACTCGGGGCTAAGGTAGAAGGTCGTCTTGCTCATGACGAGTTCCTGTAGCGTCCAGGCACGGGTGGACCACTCGGGATGGGCGGCTGCAATATCCTCAAAGTGGGTGATGGTCCTCCTTGGCGTCTTTGTGAATTCCGGAGGCGGGTCTTGATCTCCGCGTTCGGCTTGGAAGAGTCGCCAGTCGATGGCGGCGTCGGCCTCGCTCGAGTCAGTGTCAAGCTGGACCAGACAGAACTCAGCTGCGGCATACCAGTCGCCCATTAGCGACAGAGACTCAGACAGCTCGCCGGCGTTGGTCTTGTCGATGCAGCATGTGTCGGTCCACAGGTAGCACCGCTCGCGACGCTGGAACAGCTTGGATCGGAAAATGTCGCTGGCCCTCTGAATAACGCGATGCAGTTTCACGGCCGACTTCCACCGCTGCAGACGACAAATCATTTCGTCAATGGCATCTCGCACGCGGTTGTGCATCTTGAAGAAGTCAATGTCGACAAGGGCTTTTTGGTACTCCTCCTCGGCGGCTGCGAGTTCAACCTCGGCTTTCGTCACTTCGGCCCGCACCTTTTCGACAACGCCTCCTTTGGCTGCGAGGTCTTGGAATAGTTCAAGGCCAGCCTCCATCTCTGCGACCCGCAGCTTTGACCTTGTTGCGTGCTCGCTATTCTTGGCCCATTCAAGTCGGTTCTCGGCCGCCTTGACGCGGAGACGGCGATCGAGCAGTGGCCCAAGACAAAACAGTTCGGACGGATTGTCGATCGACCACAGTTCCTGGATGAGTTGCTCCTGGCTCTGGATGTCCAACTTGCACTGATCCAGGACCAGCTGGACGTCGTTGTTCCTCGGCGTGGCTGCAGCAGAAGCACTCGGCCCGGCCTGTCTCGCAGCCCGGATCGTCTCCTGAGTCCGCTGGAGGTCTTCTGCCCGTGCGCGCTTGATATCGCCCAGTAGCAGTTCCACGCCCTTCCAGCGATGTGAAAGCATGCAATACTGGCCACGGGGGCCGATGGCAGGGAAATCAACAAGGTTCCCCGTCTCGACGTCAAACATGCGATAGGGGAGTTGTGTAGGGGGTGCCTCAGCGGTCGAGAAAAAGTCCACATCACGACCTGAGGTGTGTCCGTGGTCCTGAACAAAGGTCGGCCGAAACTGCGGGACGAACCAGAGGTTGAGGACGGCGCGGAGCTTTTCCGGACTGGCGCCAATGTCGTTGAAGATCTTGCGCAGAGCCTCGGGGGAGACGTCGGACAGGTTTGCCATGTCCATAAGGGCACTCATGTTTGCGAGGTTGGCCATAGCCATGATGCGAGCCTGTTAACCAGAGCTAGTTGAACCAGAGCGAGGTTAACCAGAGCAAGTTGATTGAACCAGAGCGATGTTGTCGAGTTGCAACTGAAGGAGAGCAACTTGCAAGACAACCCAACGCGGGGTCAAGGCAACAACTGCACATCATTCCCCGATTGGCACAATATTGATGCCCGTACCCGACAGCCCGACGCGGGGTTCGTGCCCAAGCTGGACTTTCAGCTGGCTCGGGTCAGCCACGCATACCGCCCTCGGACCGTTTTACCAATACAAGGGTTATGGGCTACCTGCATCATCATCATCACTTCGGAAAAGGCTTCCGTCGTCATCACCACCGTCGTCACTTCAGTAATGGCTTCCTACCATCGCGTCCTCCAGGTTTTTGACCGCTCCGTCGACCAAAAGAGCGTCGAATGCGATTAGTATGCCTCTCCGAATGACATTGGCTGAGCTGACCTCCACCAGTGACATCCACCCCTGGGACATTCTAATCAACGGCCAGAGGTGGTCAGGCAAGGTGCGACTGGTTGGATTTGTCGACTCCTTCTTCCTAATCTGCTACTCTGGGACGTCGCGGTTCGAACACGGAATAGTGCTTTACAGTGAGTGCCAGACCCTCACAGGAATGGAGCTGACGGATCAGAGGACGATGAAATTATCCGCTCCACGCTGAAGAATGCCGGAGTGGAAGCCGAGACCATCGGTCTGCAGGTCGTCAACGAGAGGGTCAAGGAGGGGGAGCCCAAAGCCTACTTTGACTTTGTCAGCGAGAAGGGCAGTCTCGACTACAACATCACGACGCTAGGCCACCCCATCGGCTTGACCAGACAATACCCGGCTTCGTCGCTGCAAAAATACCACATCAAGCTCAGAAAGGGACGAGACTCGGTCATGAAGAGTAAGTCTCCCACACTCCCGTTGCGTACCTGACCCTTCTACGGTCTACCCGCCTAGATTGCGTAGGCTTACACGAACACGCCCAGAACGCATCCGCCGCGGGGTTACGCAACACGACCTCTGGGACCTGATGCACGACGCGCTCCGGCTCGGAATCATCACGCACGCCGACCTCATCGGTACCGTCATTGGCAAGACGGTGGGCGGCTCCACGCTGGAGGATGTATCGGGCAAATATCTGGAGGCGCTTGCCGGAGCCAAGGGATCTCGAAATGTTGCGTTGTCAGGCGAAAAGATGTAAAAGCCAAACACTTCATCATACGGGCGGGTATGGACAAGTGATGGGTGTAGTGGTGGGCAGATTACCCGTTGTAGCAAAACGGCATACGATATGCCGAAGCGCATGAATGATAGGTTAGGTTACCTTGTGAGCTTGGCAGTCGTCCGCCCGGACCATTGGGAAAATGAACACAAGCGCCCCAATCGTATTTTTGCGCTCCAGATTAAGTGCTACTTGGACCAGGTACGGTTTTTTTGAATGTTTTCATCCGACACGCGCTGCTGATTCCGGGGGAGCCGCCCCCGCAAACCAAAACTTGACGACAAGACCTTATGTGTGGTGGAGAAACAAGGAAGTCTCTCCCTTTGCAGGACACCCACTGCCGCCGGGCTGCGGAAAAACATGATCCTGCATTCATGTACCGGCTAGCTAAGGCAGGTAGGTGGCTAGCCCAGCCTTAGCCTTGTATGCTCTGTGATTATGTTCCAGTGACCGGGCTAATATTCCATGGCTATATTGTGTGTGGGAATTGCGAGGGGTGTATAAATCCGTTCAAAATTTGTATGACTATGGGGATCTATCTCGACTGGGTGGGATCTGTATAAGAAGCAGGGACTTGTGACCACCCAAGCTCAAAATCACCATCTCAGTCAGATTAGACTTTCCCAACCCAGTCAGTCAGTCAGTCAGAATGAGACTCACTAACCTCATCTCCGGCGTGGTGGCCACCCTCCTTCCCACCGTCGTCATCGCACAATGTTCCCTCCCTTCCACGTACCGGTGGAACTCGACGGGAGTTCTCGCCCAGCCCAAGAGCGGCTGGGCATCCCTAAAAGACTTTACGACTGTCCCCTACGAGGAAAAACATCTCGTGTACGCCACTACGCACGATAACGGGAATACGTGGGGCTCCATGAATTTCGGCCTCGTCTCCAGCTGGTCGGAACTGGCGACGGCTCCGCAAACCGGCATGTCGTATGCGACTGTCGCGCCGTCGCTCTTTTATTTCCGCCCCAAGGACATTTGGGTTCTCGCGTACCAATGGGGTCCCACGTCCTTTTCGTACCGGACATCATCGGACCCGACCAAAGCCAACGGGTGGTCTGGGGTCCAAACCCTGTTCAGCGGAAAAATCTCGGGTTCTAGCACGGGTTGTATCGACCAAGCCGTGATTGGCGACGACACGAACATGTATCTGTTTTTCGCCGGAGACAACGGAAAAATCTATCGATCGAGCATGCCGATCGGGCAGTTCCCCGGCAGTTTTGGAAGTAATTACCAGACCATCATGAGCGATTCTACCAACAACCTGTTTGAAGCCGTACAGGTATACAAGGTGCGGAACAACGCGACCACGACGAATCAGTACCTCATGATTGTCGAGGCGATTGGTGGGAACGGAAGGTATTTCAGGTCGTTTACCGCAACGGCGCTGAATGGTACTTGGACCCCGCAGGCGGCGACCGAGAGTAGACCCTTCGCCGGCAAGGTGAATAGCGGCGCGACGTGGACGAATGATATTTCCCACGGGGAGTTGATTCGCGTCACTGCCGACGAGACCATGACCATTGACCCGTGCAATCTGCAGCTGCTGTACCAGGGAAGGTCGCCGAGTTCGGGAGGGGATTATGGACGGTTGCCGTATCGGCCGGGGTTGTTGACGCTACAGCGTTAAAAGGGGAGATTGCCTTCGGCGGCACCTCCAGTGGGGCTCCTGCGGAGGGTTGCTCGCTGCACTCGAACATGTTGATGAGGGTGCCTGTTAGAGTAGTACCTGGGCAGCTCGAGAGTGTAAATATCATGATCATTATGCTAGCTGGTTCCAAAATGCTGTCCACTGAGAAAGTACGTGTGAGCGCGAGATACATGTCCCAGTGTTGTCAGTGCATCACCACCCTCCGTACTGAGGCCCTGGCTGGTATCCAGGCCCAGGTGCAGGATACATATTTCCACCACCCGGAACCGGACCACCATATGGCCCATAACCGCCGTACATGCCCGCTGGTTGACTCACCGGCTGACCGGGGTACCCAGCCATGTACCCTGCTGGAGGGCGATACATGGCAAGAGCACCCGGGCCAGGCTCTGGATATCCACCAGGCATCGGGGCAGCACCAGGGCCAGCCACCGGATACCCTCCATGCATTGGAGGTCCTTCCGGAAAATACCCTGGCGGACCGGGCATACCCGGCCCATAACCCTGACCTTGACCGGCATAACCCGGAGCCGGAAGCGATCTCTGCTCTCCCCCGTGCACACGCGGGTTCTGCCCTTGTCCGTGCTCCCAGTATGAAGTGCCACTCCCTCCATCCGATGACCTTGAGTTCGGCGCATAGGCCGGGCGCAATGAGATGCGTCCGCCTCTGGACCCTCTGGGTTGGGTCCCTCTTCCCCGTGGTGACCCACCGCGGTTGGGCTGAGCGCGCATGTCTCGGGGGCTTTCGGCGGGAGTTGAGACTTCAGATGAGCCACTTTCTTCGGAAGATCCGGAATCGTCTTGCGCTGTCCTCGCTCTGGGCGGACTACGATGGGTTGGGTGGTGGTCGCGGGTGTTAGCAGCGTGCTCGGCGCGTGTCGGAGCTGCCCGTCCACCCCTCCCTCTCGGTACGCCCCTACGGCTGGGAGGGTTGCGGGAGGGCCCTGGGCTTTCAACGGGTGTCGAGGCCTCGGATGAGCCACTGGTATCAGAATATCTAGCCTCGGGCTGCGGGGCTCTCTCCCGCGGCGGTTCTCGGCGGCTAGACTGGTTAGCGCGAGGGTTTCCGGTGTGCTCAGTCCGTGGCGGCGCTGCCTGGGGCTCTCGGCTCTGGCGAATGTATCGAGTTGCAATCTCTGCTGTCGAGGCTCTTGATGACCGGCGGCTGGGAGGGCCACCACCTCTGCTTGTACGGTGTTCAGAGGGTGTCGAGGCCGTTGATGAGCTACCGCTTGGCTCAGAATATCTAGCCTCAGGGAGTGCCACTCTCACTCGTGACGGCTCCCGGCGGTGCAGACGATCGTCGTTTCTGCTTCTATGATGCTCGGAATGCGTCGAGGCAGTCGATGATCTGTTACTCCGCTCGAGGTATCTCGGATGCGACACCCTCTCTTGCGAGGGCTCCCGGCGAATGGGCTGATGACGATTGGTCCCCCGGTGCTCAAACGGCACCGAACTTGAACTGGCTGAGGACTCACCACTCCGCCGAGGGTATCCCGCCTCGATCTGTGCTATCCTCACGCGCCGTGTGTCCCGTCGGTCGGGGTACTCGCGGCTGTTTTGGGGGCGCTCGGAGCACGTTGAACTCGCTGAGGATTCATCGCTGTCATCACTGTGCTGAGCGTATCCCGTTTCCACCTGGGCTGCCCTCACGCCGGGCGGCACCCGTACACTGGGGTGATGACGGCTATTTCCGGGTTGTTCAGCACGAGATGAGGGTTCGCCGCCGTACCGAGCATATCCGGCTTCAACTGGAGCTGCTTCACGCCGTGCCTCCCGCTCGGCAGGGTGGATGCGGCGGGTACCCGGCCGCTCACTATGGGCTGACGCGATTGACTCTCTACGCCGCTGAAAATATCCAGCCTCCGCTTGCCCCTCTCTCACCCGCTCTGACTCCCATCGCTCGGGGTAATCACGCCCGTCTCTCGGATGCCCGCCTCGCGCCCAAGTCTCCGACTCCCTTCTTCTCCTCTCCGGGTACCCACCCCTCACCCGCCGTGGACCCACGTCGTACCCGCCCACCTCGTCTCCACTGTCGGCGAGCTCATCTGCGTCAATTTCGTAGCGGACGCCATACGACCGGCCTGCTGGCTGCCTCCCGCCCCGACTCCCCCCAGGTCGATAACCCGGCACCTGCGGGCGTGAATACGTCCCTGGTGCTGCCCCTCGCGGCGCCGCCGACCGAGCAGCGTCACTCCCACGGGTCCCAGGCGGGGCGTGCCTCCCATAGTCGCTGAAGCTGCGACGTCCGCCGTACCCCGCGCGTGCACGGGGACTGCTGGGGCCGGGGTAATCCGCCTCCGAGCCAGAGTCCGATTCAGCAGGACGGCGATATGCGCCGCCTCTCGAGCGGCTCCGGATGCGGCGCGAGTTCCCAGTGCGGCCTGTCTGGGTAATGTAGCTGCCGCGATCCGAGGCCGCGTCGGGAGCGTGGGCGCGGCTGGGGTGGTGGCTGATGTGATCCACCGCGTCATGGTAGTCGCCTTCAGAGTACGAGTCGGTATATTCATCCTCGTACTCGACTCGGTACGGAGGCCGAGCCCGGTAGCTGTTGTAGCCCGACATGGTGGGCACGAGTCGATCAGATGGCCCTCAGTTCACTGCAACGTTCAATGTGCTACCATCGCTGGAGGAAAGTCGGACAGGCGGTGAAGGCGCGGGGCTGCAGGGCGTGGACAGGGGTATCAACAAAGGGAAGAGCCCTGATTGTTAGTGCCTGAGGGGCACGCTGGGGTCCCCACCTCCGGGATCCGCAAATCAGCGTCCACAGATACTGACCACCTGGCATCATACACACTTGACTGGTGCATCGCTGGCCTGAGCCTGTCTATCGAATATATCTGATATCTAGATAATGGCCGCTGGTTTTTCTTCCAAATTTCAGACCGTGCGCCGCGCTACAGAACAATCAGGCCGCACCACGTGTTCAAACCAGCTCATTGCTCTGCGAACTACTTCTTCTTCCGCAGATCAACCACGTCAAAATCCATCTCCCCCACAGTGACGTGATTGGCGTCAGTGTAGATGTGATCAATATCGTGGGGATGGAACGCATTTCCCTTTCGGCAGTACTGGATGTGCTCGAGTCCGGGCGGGTCCGTCAGGCGGAAGATACCCCAGCTGTAACTGTCAGCGAGATCTGCAAACCAGGCAACAATACTTACTCAGGCTTATGACGCGGGGCACAAACGATGGCGATGCTCTCTGGCATCAGCACCTGGTATCCAAAGTGCGTATGCTGATCACGCGAGCTCAAGAAGCAGTCTTGCGTCGGGTGTGTGTGGATCCACCCGAGCGTCACTAACTTGGACTCGATGCAGAACGTCGAGATGCCCTCCTCGTCCTCCGTCTCGCACGTATCCGAAGTACCCGTTTGCTTGGGAACCAGCAGACAACTGATAAAGTACACGTTGTTAACGAGTGACCCGCAAAGTATGCCGCATGTCTCGCGGTTCATCCGTGTGTTGGGCTCGGCGATCTGCATGAAGCGGTCTCGGAGACCTGCCGGCAGCACCACCGCTCGGATCTGCTTGCCACTCTCTAGGTATCCCGCCGGCGCAAAAGTGAGCCGCCTAGTGTCCACCGCCCTGCTGTCGTCCAACGGTGAGGGCTCCGGCGACGGCGACGGGGAGGGCTCCCTGGGGAGTGGCTCGTAGAGTGGCTCCTTCCCTGGCAGCGGGGGAGGGGTCGCCCTTCGTTCCTCAAATCGATCCGTTGGCGGTATGGATGTTCGCGGCTGCGGGTGGGCCTCATATTGTGGCACAAGAGGCTCCTTGGGGGGTCTAGATGGCTGTATGGGGATATAGGTATCGTGTCGGATCGGTCGGGTCGGTGGGGGTGTCTCGTATCGAACCGAAGACGACTTGTTGATCGATGGGTAACGGTAATCCGTCGACGGAGGCCTATAAGTGTCATAGTGGTTGGCCTGATCGTTGGCATCTAGCTGCCTGCGCGTCATCTCCATCTGTCTCCTGAGCTCCTCATCGTCCATGTCACGGATCTGGATCTTGTGCGCATCCCAAACGCCTGCTTCTCGTCTCCGACTGACCTCCTTGGCCGACAGCCCCGGCAGCCGACGGCGACGCTCAATCTCTTTCTGCGCGAGACCGATGGCCAGCTCTTGGTTATCGGCCAGGTTGAGCACCCTGACAGGTGACGGCTGGCTCCATCGCGCATCACGGCTGATTCGTGCCGACAGGTTCTCACTGGCCTTTGCCCTCTTGGCCACCTCGACCCATTCATTGTGTGCCTTATTAATGTCATCTTTCAGAACCTCGAGAATCTCTATAACGGATTGGAGTCGGTCGCGTAGTGGCCTGAGGGCACGTCGGCCTTCGGGTGTCTTTGCTTCGGGGTGGGTTGGGAGGTCGTCAAGGAGGAGAAACGAGTATCGGATTAGGAACACAAAGGCCATCGGGAGGTTTCCCTCCTGGTAATTAACTTCGCCCTACAAGAATTAGTGTCGCCCGCGCGACGCTGCTGGGCACGTGCTGGGGTACGCACCTCATGGTAGATTGCATCTAGGGCGCGCGTCCAGTACTTGAGGGGAATCTGGGCGTTCCATTGATACTCCCGACCCTGGTCGCTAAGTTCCTTGACAGTCGGGGGCCGCTCGTCAGGCATTATTTCTGGATCGAGACGAGAGACACAAAAACCAGAACTGCGCTGGAACGCTTCGAGGATGAGTGAGTTGTAGGAACGCCAGAAAGGGAAGACGTGGAGGTGCTTCGCAAGCTGCCCCGCCAAGATGGAGGGGCAACTGACAGTCAGCCATGAGTCACGTGATACCCATCAAGGTTCGTATGGTGCATTGTCTGCACATTGTCATCGGGAATTGACTACGTAACCGAAACCCGATTGTCAGGAGCCCAAGGGATTTGTACTGCGAAAGTGTGTAGATTTACTGTTTGTCAAAGACACCCTCTGAACACCTCGTGATCCATCCACATGTGTTGTGCCCACTGGGCTGGGCTGGGCTCTCCGTTGCTCACCTCTGTTAGCGCACACCACGCATCGTGACGCATGCACTATACTACATCGATCGTCATTGTGCCACGTCTTCTAGGTAGAACCACACCCTGCCATCGTTCCTCGGCCCCCCCCGGAGGTGCCCCGTGTCTCGGCAGTCGTCAACTCTGGATACCAAGTGGAACTCAAAATCGGCGGAGAGCGGCATCGGACCCACCAAGCCATGTCGGAAGTTCACGGGATCATGCAGGCATAAGTGGCACGGCTTAGCCCGTCGACTTCTAAATTTTAACCTTATCCCATGCCGCGTTGCATCTCTGTTTCCAATCGGAAAGCTTCTTACAGATAAGGATCAGGCTGCGGATCAGACCGGCTGGGGATTGGGGCAGGAAGCGTTATATAGCTACTGGCACGGCCTTCAGCGAAATTTGCTCTCCAAATCCGTGTTGCCAAAAATTTTCTCAGCCACCATGTCCAGCATCATCTCGAGCGTCCTTTCGCACCAGCGTGCCTTGCCCATCCCACAGCCAATGACCTCCCCCAGGTGTCAAGGTAAGACTGAAGACGCCAAGTTGCATTTTCGACTCTGACCCGTCCGTCCAGCGGCCATTAAGGCCTCCATGAACCACCTCGTCTTTGACATGGGCCGCTTGGCCATCCCCCCAGACACCACGCTCTTTAGTGTTCTAAGTCGCTGTTTTACCGACTTCACAAACATCATGTCGCTCCCCGATCCCAAGGGTGTACTTTCGGCGTCGGGACTAGAGCGGATGCTGTGTTCCATCTTCGACACTGCGTCGCGGGCGCTGGTGACTGAGACGTCGCTGGCTGGTGTGGCTGATCTGGATGACCACGATAAGGCTTGTCTGTTCGTGCAGGCCGTCGCTGGCATCGCCGTCATCTTTGAGCGTCTTGCCGCTACACGCCGCGAACTGTCGTCGAGCATCTTCCAGCGTGAGCTGCAGCTGTTTGCAGAGAGTGATCAGCGACCCAACATTCTTGGCAAAATTGCGGCGAGCTCGCTTCTCAGCTCGTGTTACACAGCGAGTGTCATGGCCGACTTTGTGACTGCCACGATGGAGGACCGTGAGACGCGCCACTACGAAAACCTACCGCTGGGCAGGCTTGGAGAGGATTTGCTGAGCGATAGCGTGGCCTGGGTGAGCGATCGCCCGTGTAAGACGAATGGGCTGCCCTGGGGGTTCACAATCATGACGCTCAACTAGGGTGTCGGCGAGGCGGCGAGAGTATCAACAACGATATCGGCGTAATGAGGTGCTCTCGGGGTATTTGGAGGCATGATGAACCAAAACATGTACAATAGCAAACTCTCCTTTCTGATAGCGCGGAGTTGGGCGAAAACAGTCGGTCAACTCAAGCTACGGCTGTCTGAGCGGCTGTCTGGACTTGAATGATCTCGCCCTTTTTCTTCTCCATCTTGGTCTGCGCCTCCTTGATTTGGGTTTCTAGCCGGGATCTGAGACTGTAAGCATCTTGTCTCTACTCGGCTGGGACACTCACATCTCCTTGGTGATGAACTCTAACCGGCCGTTGACGGTGCTCTCAGCATCCACCCTGTCCTGCTTCAAAAGGATAGGGCCGATGAGCTTGTAGATGGTCTCATTGTCCTTGAGCTTTTTGAACTCCTACTGCCGTCAGCACATGCCCCACGGCGGTTGACGAAAGGGCGAGTTGCCTTTTGCACTCCGACATTTTCCTGCTTCTGCGCCTCGAGCTTCTGACGGGACCCAACAGCTTCTTGGAGGTCTGACCATTTAGTATCTCCCTAGAAAGGTGAGGCGCAAGACCAACCAGTCTGTAGCTTGGTGAACTCCTCTGACAGGGCTTGGAGCCGGGCCTGAATGTCGGCCATTTTGCGATGGGTGATGCGTGAGTTGTGGAGCCCGATGTTGCAGCGACTCACGTCGAGGTTTGTGAGCGGGCAGCTGTTCAGCGCTTCCCGTTACTATCCACCCTGAAAGATTGTTCGCACGGTACTTTGTGGTGGTGGAGATGGGAAACCTCAGTCCCGTGGCGGTCCTCCAATTGCTCAGCACCTAAGAAAATACACAAGGTCAGCCCGCCAGAATTTCCCTGTATTCTAAAGGGCTTGAGGAGCAAATTCGGGTGCTGAACCTAGATTTTTAGGCCTGGACTGAACATTTCTATCTTCCACGAGTCCCTACCAGATGCCTACCAAGTCACACGCTATCAATCTTTCAGGGGTTGGGCTTGTGCTCCGGGCTTGGCAGCCGTATTCTGTCCACCTCAGAAAACGCCCAAAGTCTGCACGCTACGGTACTTCCTGTATTCAAAAGGGCTTGAGGGGAGAAATTCAGGGCCCTGACAAGAAAATTAAAGCGCTCGATGTACAAATTCTAGGCCTCAAAGTTTGGAACCGAGGTCTGGATAGTCGTTTTTATAGCTCCTTGCAGGCACAACCCCACTATCCGTCAGTGGGCCCACCCAGAACCCCGCGCTAGCGCTTCCAGCGTAGTCGACGCAGTCAACGCAATCAACGCAGTCCTGAGTCCATCGAAACCACCTGCCAAGTTCGCTCTTTTTTCGTTTCACCCTTTTCTGTCTCGCCCCTCGTGGACTGAATCGTCGTCTCTCTGTGTACTCAATCATCCTCCCAATCACGAATTGCCCTCGCGGCGGCAGAACCCAAACATGTCGAGCCCCGACTTTCTTGGCCGCGCCATCGAGCAGGTACGCAAGGCCATCGAGGCGGACAACGCCGCCCAGTACGACAAGGCCTACACGATGTACTACGCATCCCTCGAGCTCTTTATGCTGGCGCTCAAGTGGGAGAAGAACCCAAAGTCCAAAGACATGATCCGAGCCAAAACAGCAGAGTACATGGACCGCGCCGAAAAGCTCAAGGCCCACCTAGCTGATGCCGAAGGGAAACGCAAAAAGCCTGGCATGGTGGGTGCTAACGGCACCTCGACAGGTGGCACCGGCAAGGGCAAAGACGGCGCCGACGGTGAGGGTGGTGGTGAGGCTCTCGATGAGGACAGCAAGAAGCTGCGCAGTGCACTAGCTGGTGCCATTCTACAAGAGAGGCCCAACGTGTCTTGGGATGACGTCGCCGGCTTGGAGGGTGCGAAGGAGGCTCTGAAGGAGGCAGTGCTGCTACCCATCAAATTCCCACACCTGTTCCAGGGCAAGCGACAACCGTGGAAGGGCATCCTGCTCTATGGGCCACCAGGAACAGGAAAGAGTTATCTCGCGAAAGCGGTGGCGACGGAGGCCAATAGCACATTCTTTAGCGTCAGCAGTTCAGACCTGGTCAGCAAGTGGATGGGAGAGAGTGAACGGTGCGTTTTATCCTCTTCTCTGCTTCTCCGCTAATCGTCCGCAGGTTAGTCAAACAACTCTTCGCCATGGCGCGAGAAAACAAGCCGTCCATCATCTTCATCGACGAGATCGACGCCCTGTGCGGGCCACGAGGCGAAGGCGAGTCCGAAGCGTCGAGGAGGATAAAGACTGAGATGCTGGTACAGATGGACGGTGTGGGCAAAGACAGCAAGGGGGTGTTGATTCTCGGTGCGACCAATATTCCCTGGCAGCTTGACGCTGCTATCCGACGTCGATTCCAGAGGAGAGTACACATCAGTTTGCCCGACGTTGCGGCGAGGACAACCATGTTCAAGCTGGCTGTGGGCGACACACCAACAGTGCTGAATCAGGGTGACTACCGCGAGCTGGCCAAGATCACCGAGGGCTACTCAGGGTCAGATATCAGCATCGTGGTACAGGACGCGTTAATGCAACCCGTCCGCAAGATCCAGCAAGCGACACACTTCAAAAAGGTACCACCCTAGCAGGCTCGTGCTCAAGAGGATGTGCTAACCCCACAGGTTAACGTCGACGGCAAGGAGAAAGTCACGCCTTGCTCGCCAGGCGATCCCGACGCGATGGAGATGACATGGGAGAGTGTAGCGTCAGAGGATCTACTTGAGCCACTGGTCGGGAAACAGGATTTTGTCAAGGCCATCAAGTCGAGCCGACCGACGGTTTCCGATGTGGATCTGAAGAAGAACGAAGAGTGGACACACGAGTTTGGCAGTGAGGGCGCATAATGGCCGCAGCGAGTACGGTAGCACGAGTAATGGTTGCAGTAAGAACCACCATGGCTTCAAACGTCACCTGTAGATGGATGTCACATCACTAGGGATCCCTATCACTAACGCAACCGTCGTCGGCTAATTTTCACCCGCTGCGATGGGTATGATAAATTCCTAGACTGCTTAATACAACCTGAACTCCGTCCCAGCCCAAACTCCAAATGCAAGACGCTACTCGGCTGCCACTGACTTCCTCTTCTTTTTCTTTTTGTGCTCGCCTTCCGCAACGTCTACCATCTCGACATCCTCCCCCAGGCTCTTACGCTTCTTGTCCTTCTTGTCCTTCTTGTCCTTCTTGTCCTTCTTCTTTTCCTTCTTCTCCGTTGTGCTTTCCTCCTCGGCAGCGAGGCTCTTGCGCTTCTTCTTCTTCTCCGACTTCTCCGACTTCTCCGTCTGGACTGGGTGTGCGGTTTCCTCGCTGTTGATATCGAGGTCGCCGCCCTCATCTAGGATGGCCTTGATGGCCTTGTCCATCGCCTCCGTGTTCTTCATGGGCTTCGCGCCACTAGCGTACCATTCGAGGCGCTGTTCCAGCTGCTCGCGCATCACCTCACCGAAACGCCTTGTGGGGTGTTCCGAAAAGTTGTCGATGCGGCTGGCAATGGAGCACTTGTTGGCGAGGTACCGAGAAATGCGGCCCTTGACCTTGGGGCCGGCCCGTCCAATAAACGTGCTTTGGTAGAGCAGACCATACTTGGGAGTAGCACCCTTGGTCTTGAGCGCTCTGAAAAGGGCCTTTTCGGCACCAAGGATCTGAAGGGTCGATGCGGGATACTTTGCGAGGTTGGTGAGGGAGCCGGCGTGGGAAATCAGTCTTGCAGCAACCGGTGTACCGAGGATCACCTGCAGATTAGGGGCGACATCACCCATCTTCTTGTCAAGCGACCCAGCGAGGATGCGGCGGTAGTCGGCCATCTTGGACACGTTAAGAGCCAAGTCCTTGACCATATGGAGGTCGGGATCACTGATATCCTGGCCCATGGACACCTTGGCGGCCTGGATGATAGCCTCGGCCTTGTCCATATCCTGGTTAAGGACATTGGCAATGTCGTCGACGCTGTCGTCAGTGAGGGTCTTCTTGTTGCCGACGGCGAGCACAAGCTTTGCGTAGGTGCCGTTATCCGAAACGATACGAATCAGCTCCGGGAAGTGCCAGCCGTACCATTCACGAACTCGCATGGCGCCCTGGTTGATGCCCTTGTCGAGTGCATCCAGTGTCGCAATGCCCTGGATGATGTGGTTGTCGTTCTTATGGACGCTGAACTTGACCTTAGCGCGCGAATAGGCGTGACCTAGACCGAGCTGTGCCCTGTTGATATCGCCGTCTTGCAGACCCTTGAGCAGCTTGTCGGCGTGGACACGGATTCCACGGAGGAGCGCAGCAACGACATCCGAGGTATCGGCGGCTTCGCATTGGACGCCGGGGAACGTGGAGCTGATTTCGCCCGCCAGCCTCTTGTCTACCACACCAAGCACGATCTTGCTCTTCTTTCCACTAGTCTGGGGGAGATTGAGTTCGAGCGTCTGCTTGAGGTAGTCGGGCATGATGCCTTCGGAGACGAGATTGATGGCTTCCAGACCATGGGCGGCAGATCTATATCCATTAGCGACCCGGCAAACTTTTAGTGGGTGAAACATACGTCCAAGGGTTGAAGCTCCTCAGCTTCACCATCTTGCCAAACTTGTCGAACGTTTTGAGGGCATCTTTGACCTCGGGCAATTCGAGCCCTACTGTGTCGGCCTGGTGAACAACCTCGAAGAGGGAGAAGCCCACGGCGCTCTCGAAGAGGAGGTAATTGATGTTGGCCATTTTGATTGTCGCGGTATCTCGCCGCGGTGTACGGATGGGTGCGTGGGAACTTTTTTGTGAAATTTTTGTTCGTCGAGCTTATGCACGGACCATTGTGGGGTCACTAAAGTTTGATGTGGCGCACAATCACAATCTGTGGCGCTTACTGTGGCGGTCAGATGTGGCGGGCAGGTGTGGCGTGAGGGGGGAAGGTCGAGTGTGTCACCCTCACACACGACCCCACAAGCCCCGCATTGTGTAAGTGCGCAGGGATGCACCAACGTGGCTGCGTCACGCCCTCAGTGCTCACCGCTGAATCCGCCGAGCCACCATGCATCTCTGCCTATTTTGATCATTGCCGATTCGCCGGGCATGGTTTCCTCTCCAGTCTGACCGAACTCGCTTCTGCGTGCAGAGTGGAGCAGACTCACTGCTGACGTGACTGATCTTGGCTGTCCCACGATCGAGCTGCAGTCATTCAGCCCTACCGGCCCGCTGCAAGAGATAAGATGACCCGCGGGTTCCGCCAGTTTCGGACCTGCTCGATTCGTCAACAGGACAGTTCGCTCGTCAAATTACGTCCTCGTAATTGGGCAGGATGGGCCAAACCGGGTGATAAGGAGATGAGACTGCCCTCGCCCTCGGGCCCAGAGCGCGAGAAAGGAAGAAGGGCCGCGAACTGTCATTGGAACCAACCAATCGGTACTTCGCCAGCCACCAAGATCTCTTCCCTGGGTTCCCAGCCCCAACCGGTGAGCGCGCGAACTCCGCCCTGTGATAGGTCAATCCGGACACCCCCTGAAGGACTGCGCAGCTGCGATGGAGCCTTCTGAATTAGTTCTCGTCGCCTTTACGACGCGTTTGACATTTTTCTCGTGACTGCGTTTTAATGTCAAGCTTTCCGCATCCATGGACATCGATTCTGCTCGGGACAAGCAGCCATGGCCTCGCAGGGCTCACAGGAGGGCCGGTCGGCCCAAGCCGAATCCCCCACCTTCGTGTTAGTGTCTGACCATCTCGATGCGCCCATCCCCGATGCTCCGGCTGTCCCCCGCAAATCGTCCCTCATCCCCGCATCCAACCGCGATTCTAGAGCGTCGTTCGCATCGACAAATCGGACCTCGACAGCAGACAGCGTCTTCTCTAGTCGCATTTCCACCGTATCTGTATCGACCTCAGTAAGGCCTGTTTCTGGCCGTCAGTCATCTCTCGACTCAGGCCCCCCTTCGGCCATCAGTCCGTGGGAGACGGACAAGGGCAAAGACGCCTTTCACCGCTACTTTTGCACATCTTGCGATCTGTCCTTTCCCACCAAGGCCGAGTGGAGAGCGCATGAACTTTCGTCGCATTCGGAGACTGAGTATATCTGTCGCGCATGCAACACCCTCTACACCCAAGAGTCGTTGCTCATAGCACACCTCCAGGAAGTCCACTCCCAGACTACATCCAGCGGGTCGAGACGGGCGTGGGGCTGTGGGTTCTGCGCCGCCACTAGGTACTCGCACGAGAGCTACTTGGATCATGTCAGTGTTCATTTCGACGAGGACAAGGAGAGGGCGCAGTGGCTGCAAGTCTCAGTGATCAAGGCCTTGTTGCACCAGCCCAAGCTGCGGGAGGCATGGGATGCTCTTGTCAGCGAGCAGGAGGCATCAAGGGGGTCGAAGCTGCGATTCAAGTGGGATGAACGGAGCGCTCTGACCCTGCAGAACATTCTCGAGTGCTTTGTGGCCGACACAGACGACCCGGTGAGGTTCGCCGAGGTTGCCTATGACGCCGCCGAGGTCAAGTCAGTGGAAAACGTCAGTGGGCAGTACACAAACCACGGCGGCTTCTCACGCGTTCCGCGTCGCCCCGATATCAGCCCCGCATCCCTAACCGGAGACATCTTGCTCTCCCCAGACACCATCACCAACGCCCCAGATTTCGGACCATCGGTGGGGGCTCCTCGCTTGCCGCGACCCCTCATCTCATCCGCCCCCTACTCATCCCACATCGCCAAGAAACCGTACTCGCTCGACTCAGCGCCAAAGGTGCTGGCAAGGATTGAAGAAGCCACGCCGTCGTCCCCTGATCCGGGCCGAGACTCGCCAGGCGGGGAGATATCGAGACATCCCCTCCGTCGCGTTGAGAGCGACTGGAACCTCGGTCTCCTGAAGCCCGGCGATACCGCTGGGATCGTGCGCCCAAGGACCGCGTCGCCTCTCCGCGCCATGGGCCTGTCGACCCGTAAAATGGCAGACGAGATTGACCAACTCATGGCGCAGTCGTCGGTGCAAGAGCCGGAACTGTCGCCTAGGCGCCATACTGGCTTTGAGGATTGGGTCTCCATCCCGAAACTAAGTGCGACCTCTTCCCGAAGGACACCGTCCGGTTCCAGCTTCCGGTCCGCGCCGCACACGCCGGACCACTCACGCTACGACAACAGCGCCAGCGAGTGCGTCTCGGACGACAGCCTGTCGGAACCAGACTGCTGGCTAGAATTTGATGACAAGTCCGAGCCGACCAAGGAATGGGCACGCGCCTACCAATACAAGGTTGACTTGATCATGGAACTTCTGTGGGCACGCTATAACCGTGACTGGGATGCCTTGATCACCAAGTGCGTCGGAGAACAGTCCCAGGCTTATTCCCAGGGCAACCAGGGTGAAAGGGGTCGAGCGCAAAACTTGACAACGTATCCAACTGGATACTCATTGCAACCTCTGCAGCGAAAACCTGTTGATGACAGGGACGAGGATGAAGAGATGGAAGGGCGGCCAGTGTCGTCACAATCCAAGCGAGGGTCTCCATCATCGAAGCGTTATGCATGTCCATTCCGCAAACACGATCCACAGGTTTACAACATTCACGACCACGACATTTGCGCGTTGCGGTCGTGGGAGACCGTATCCAGAGTGAAGTAAGCTCCCTCACATCACCTCCTGTTCACATCAACCTGTCCCATCAACCTGTCCCATCAACCTGTCCCATCAACCTGTCCCATCAACCTGTCCCGCATCAGCCCCGTCTCACATCACCTTCTATCTCCTTCCAACACTACGGCGTCTCCGCAGAGCATGCCGGATACTAACTGCCCCAGGGAACACCTCTACCGGAAACACTGCAAGATCCACTGTCCAAGATGCAAACAGACTTTCCGACGGGCAGGTGAGCTGGAAGCGCACGAGATGCAGCCAGAAGGGTGCGAGGTGCGGTCCAGAAACCCCCCCGCGGACATCACGGCCAAGCAAGAGAAGCAGCTCAAATCCAAGCGGTACGCAACGCGCTATCAGACCGAGGAGGAGAAGTGGAGGGAAGTGTATCGCCTCTTGTTTCCCGGCGAGCCGGTGCCGTCGCCATGTAAGAGCGCCGTCATTATTTCCGGGGGTTTCCTAATGCCGAGTTAGATTGCTGATACAAGGCCAGATCCTGAATTGGCCCCCGACATCAGGCCCGTATCGTCGGACTCGCAGAACAACATGGGTTTCCAGCTGTTTCTGTTAACCGAGATGCCGCAAATCTTTCGACAGCGCGCGGCCGCCCACCACAACCGATACATGGAGGACCACGACACGCTGACCATGGAGAGCGTGAATGCTATTCTCAAAGAGTCCATTAACCAGGCGTTTCAGGACTGGGAGACCACTGGCGGGTCTGTGCCTCGTCATTTTACTCCGAGCTCGATCATGCAGGATTCCATGACGACATCGCCCAACCTCGCTATCACGACACCAAGTGTCTCAACCGGGCCGGATCCCCCGTTTATAGAGTACCCCGTTACGATGCCCTACTGGCCTGGGGACCAGCTGAGCCAATATCCGGTTGCGGAGAGTTCCGAGGCTCCGGTTCAGTTTCCCGCATACGACATGACCCTTGAGCCCTATAATGGGCAATTCGGGTGGCTGTAGACTAGCCTGTATTTCTCGCCATGGACTGGCTGGGTTTCTGTCATGTAGGAATGATTGTGAATCAGATATCCATTAGCTTTGCCTTCGGCGGCACCTCCGGTGAGGTCCCTGCGAGGGGCTTCTCGCTTCGCTCGATGCACGTGTCGTGATGTTGGGGTTGTTACGCCTGTTCAGGCTACGATGGACCCCCTAAGCTCGTGGGTTCAGCTAGGTGTTGTCAACTGTAACAGCTCAATGCCCGGCCGTGTTGTGCAAGCCTGAAAGCCCAGACGACCTAGTTTCCCGGATGCGGGAGAACTTAGGGAGAGCCCGTAGAAAACGTCGTATAGCTCAGCACCTCTCTAACTTTGAACAGCAGCCTACCTACCCTGGTCATTTCAGTAAAGCCGCATGTCTCAGAAACGATGTTCTGTGTGGTCATTGCCGACCAACGGTATATCGTTCCCGGCCATAATCCGGGGGCTTCAGCTGAGCGGGATGTCCGCAACGGCTCACCGAGACCCAGTTAAGCAGGTAGTCGCATATTACCTAGTCTAGACCATGCACCCTATAGCACGTTATTTATGCATAACATGGATCGTGCTGGATTGCCGAATGCAGTGTCCTTTTCGATCGAGCAGCCAATCAGGATGGATTGAGGATCGGTAACTCCGTTCATCCCAGATACAAAACTAGCAGAGAACTAACCTGGCTAGAACATCATTCAGTAAATCTCAGAGGTACTAGACTGCATGCAAGTCATTGGTCGAGATGCAGTGGGCAACAAGTGAGGACTGGGAGCGATGGAAGGACGAAATCTGCATCGTCTACCAACAGGGCACGCTTCGTGAGCTCATGGACCACATGGAGCGCATGCACAACTTCCGGGCGACGTGTGTTTATTTCCGCGATCCAAAAGACATGCATGGGAGGTCAACTAACGCATCTAGGTAGGGAACGCATGTACAAGTTCCGCATCAAGAATTGGGGTCTCCGGAAGAACTGGGGCGAGGCCCTCGCAAAAAAGACCCTGCAGAGTCTCGAGAGTGGCACTACCACGTCGACCCCCCTTATCTCCGCCCGGACAGATCAACTGCGGAGGCTCAGGCGCTATGTCCAACGCAGACAGGAAACTGAAGGAGGAGTGCCAATCCTTTCCCGGAGAGGACCCCGCAGTCTGCGTCCAGCCGCCGCCTTGAGAGCATCTGCTGCGCTGGAAGAGCCAGATGAGGTGTTCCGGCTACTCAAGATCTTCATCGCGACACAAGATGCCGCAATCCGGCCTCCCGAACAGGATGAGCTGAGTGTGTCTCCTCCAGTCCATTTTCCAATTCCAGCCTTTGTCCCATCCATGCTAACCACCGCAGTGTTGCACTTCGTACTCAAATTCCGCCTTGCCCACAACTTGATCGCCGACAACCACCACCGCCCCGGGTTTACCTGTCTCTCCATGTGCTTTGAACAGCTCTCCGCCATGCCTACTGGCCGTTGTACCACGCTACTGTACGTTGTCAACGCCGCCCTCGAAGCCGCTCTCGACTTTTGCCTCCCTGATATCCTCGCTCACGTCTTTCGCTTCCTGCACCATCTCGCCCAGATCCGCCACGGGCCGCGCCATCCCACCACCGAGATCACCCGTAGAATCAGCGCCATGTCACAGTCCCAGTACGCGGATGTGTTGTCGTTGATGCGCCAACTACGAGCCGATTGCAGCTCCACCGATGAAGTTGCCTTCTTAACCTACGACCGGTGTGTCGACGCCTGGTCCACCGACCGGAGTAACCCGATTCCAGGCCTCCAGGACGCTCTCTCGGCAACCGAGACACAACCATGTACCATCATGAAGTTGTGGGCACGCATGCGTCTCGCCATTGCCTGGCTGGACCGTGGAGAGGCCGGTCCCGTAATGGACATGCTCCGCGAGAACTACCCTGGCTCGGTTCTGGGGGTGGATCTGCGAGAACCACAGAGGGTGAGTCTGATATTGCAGTGTTACAAGATCAAGGGCGATATGTGGGCGCAGGGGGGGCAGCCTGATATCGCGGCGGTGGTGTACAGGAGGGGGGCGGTAATAGCGGATGCGGCATGGGGGAGGGGGAATCAAGTGTCCTGTGGGTTTGTGACAGATGTGGAGAGGCTTGGGTGCGCGTAGGGTGTGTGGTGTCTCCGGCGGCACCTCCGGTGAGGCCCCTGCGGGGAGCTCCTCGCTACACTCAAACCTACCTTTCTAGAGTAGTTGGATTGGATACTGCGGCTCTCTTGTGCTCGGAGTTGGGTTTTTGTAGTTGTGTAGCTTATCTGGATAAATGTCACCTGGCCTGGGAGATCTATGACCGTGATATGGTGCCGTGCCGCACTTGGAGGCTGGTGTTATTTGCGGAACAGATACCTAGATACCCAAGATCCGGTCCCAGCCCTACGGTTCAAGTTGTTGTGTGACCGCCGCTGTCGTACCGGGTTGCATCGATGCCCGTCGAAATCTATCGCAAAACTCAATCGACCGAGATCACGGCCGCAATGCCTAGACTACATTTCCACCAGACGCTTGGCATGCACCGCGTTCGGTTCGGTTGAATGCATTGTCCTTTTGCCTGCCACAGGATGGGACTAGGCTTAGACAGACTCGGCCCAGTCGGACTCATCTAGCTTCATCTGACCGCGAAAGCCTGGGCTCCTTTATGGAATGCTATAGCGAACTCCGAACCAGGCCCTGCCAAGAGGTCGTCTCATCCCAGCCGAGAAGCAACTACACTGGTATATTGCCTACCCTGATCGGCCCTAGGGATGGGACTCAGGGAGTCCAGTCTGCCCCCCAAGAGGAGGTTGAGGGATTCAACAGTGCTGCATGTGATCTAGTAACACGTCTGGTGCAGCCAAGGGGGACCTTCATGTGTTCTGATGTCTCGAGACTCGGCCGTTCCGTAGTTGTATTTGTCTGTCTTTTGAACTTGACTGGATAGCCAGGTATCGAGCACATTAAAGGAGGGGTGTGGCTGCAGCTGTTGTGCTACATGTACCTACGTTGCGGGCGGAAATCAATATAGGAGGTAAGGTACCTTGGGTAGGGTGGTGCGGTGATGATATGACGTGTACATGGATCTGGTTTAGCCCAGCAAGGGACTCGAGGTTAAGGATCAAGATGATGGATCAGCCGGGTATATAAAGGTGGCCAGGCCCTGTCGCCGCGGTTCTGGTCGTCATCAAGAACACATCCATTACCACGTCCGCCGTCACATCAACTAGAATTCACAAAGTGACATTCACCTCACTCGCAAGAATGCATCTCCTCAAATCTCTCTCTGCCCTAGCCACAGCTCTTGTCCTTGGCAACTGCGCCAGCATCCCATCCCCACGTGGCATCGCCGTCGGTCCTGGAAACGGCATTGACAAGAGTGTATACCTTGGCTGTCTGTATGAAGAGGTCGACGACTGTACGTCCCTCTCATCCCTTCTCCCTCCCTCACTGCCCTCTCTTCCCCGGCTGCATCAATTCTTGACTGTATGCTGGAGTCTGTATTCTGAGTCTGAGTCTGGAACCTGGAGTCTGGAACCACGCTAATAGCAACCCATGAATAACTTGAACAGGGGGCTGGGACACGCAAACCTGCGACCAGCAAACGCGCATCTCCTTTTGGCGTCGCGGCTTCTTCTGGGGCAGTGCGTGGGACTGTTACAACGCTTGCCGGGACGAGCTAGCGTATGCGATTGATGCGGGTTTTCCGGAGAAGGAATGTTCCCGTACAGTGGGACTGGCGATTTGTGAGATGGGGTATAATACCCGTCAGTAGAACCCACACCTTGGTAAGGAGATTGGGGGGGGGGGGGAGACTTGTATCTTAGAGCCTGGGAGTGAGGAGAGAAGAGGCACCTTATGATCTAGTCCAATGGTCAATTGAAGTTTTCAGGCCAATGGAGCATACAAAGATCAAAGTCCTATTTACATTCGTGGAAAGCTCGGTGTTGAATACATGGTCCTGAAGTTTAAGCCCAGACCTACCGTCTTCACTTACACCATCCAAGTAGCCCTGTTCCACATACATACCCCACGATCACTTCCGGTACCACATCCTCGTCACCTTTGTCCGCTCTATCTTCTTCCTCAGCTGGTTCATCCCATAGAGTAGCGCCTCTGCTGTTGGCGGACACCCCGGAACATAGATATCCACCGGAATGATACGATCCACCCCCCTCAGCACCGAATAGCTATAGTGATAGTACCCCCCGCCGTTTGCACAGCTTCCCATGCTAATTACCCATCGCGGCTCCGGCATCTGGTCATAGCACTGGCGCACCGCAGGGGCCATTTTGTTGGTGACGGTTCCAGCAACGATCATGACGTCGGACTGTCGCGGCGAGGCTCGAAAAAAGGTGCCCAATCGATCTTGGTCGTACCGAGGCATGGAGCAGTGCATCATTTCAATACCGCAGCAGGCGAGACCAAAGGTCATGGGCCAGAGGGATCCTTGCCGTCCCCAGTTGATGAGCTTGTCGAGGGTAGTCCTAGGGAGCTTTTAGGGTTGTGCATTTCCATTTCCAGGGGCAGGGGGGGTCTTACAAGACATATTCTACGGGCTTGGCGAGGGATTGAGGTTTGACTGAGGAGATGGTGGTGGTGGGAGCACTTCGGGGGGGCTTTGGAATATGTGTATTGGTGGGTGTGCCTGCTACGGCCCGGGAGACTTGTGTCGCTGTGCTGTAAGCCAGCGAGACAGGCCTGCAGCGCCTCAAGACCGGTCGAACAATGCGGGAATTCATATCCAAAACAAGGGACGCGCAAAATGAAAATATGCAAATAGAATATCACACGAGGAAGAAGACTGAAAAGCTGTGGTGAATCAAATAGACAGGAGGATGGATGCACACTCACGGAGAAGACCGGGAGAACCCACCCGATTCTCCGACGGTGGGTATTTCCCGGCCGCACCCGAGTGGTCCGCATCTCCTTCCCAATTTTCGTCTCGTCGGGAAACACCCACCACCCACCACAAAGCCCGAACTCGGAACAAAATGACGGCGACAAAGCTGGTTTGCTCGGTTTGTGGCAAGCAATATCAGCGCGCTAGCCACCTTCGTCGTCACGAAGCCACCCGTGAGTCACAACTTCCACTCGAGGACTCCCGCTGGTCTCCCGCTGACGGTATGCGGCATTGCAGATCTCGAAAGCGACAAGTTCCCATGTGCGCATTGCGACAAGTCCTTTGCAAGACGGTAACCAATTCTCCATGGCTTACCACGGCATTCTGGAAATGACCCTAACAAAATAGGGACGTCTGGCGAAAACACTTGACGCGATGCTCCAACGCTGACACTCCGCCACCCGCCAAGCGAGGCCGCAAGCAGCGATCTTGCGATGAGTGTTTTCGCAGGAGACAGGCTTGCAGCAACGATCAGCCCTGCCGCGGATGTCAGTCACGCCAAGTGACATGCACCTACGACAGGTCCCCCTCGGTAGTCTCAGACAAGGTGTCGGTTTCGTTTCTGCTCAGCTTGACAGACCCTAAAGCCGAGTCCATGGTGTCGTCCCTGCTTGAAGAATCCGACCACCATGTTGCGTTTGACAGTTTCACCGACTTGGTCTTTGACGAGGGCTTCTTGTCGTGGCCTCTGGTGTTGCCGTCCATCGACTGGCCTATCGAGCCAATTGATTTCATCTGTGGGATGCCATCCCCCACTGAACCCTCTCTGGAAATCATCATCAACGAGCTACATGCCTTACACATGAGGCTTGAGGATGACAAGCTGTATGATGGCACTTTCGACGTCAACCACGCCAGATGTGTATTCACGACCGAGAACCGGCAGGCCTTTATCGCAAACTACTATCGCTACACCCACATCGACTTTCCCATCACGCACCAGCCGTCTTTCGATCCAGCCACTGTGTCCCCCGTGCTGCTCTTGATTCTCTTTCTGTGTGGGTCCATGTACGTCCCGAAATCCAGCCTGGCTATGACACGCGGCTTTTTTCGTATTGCCGAGGAATATGTGTTCCGGCAGCTGGAGGAGCTCATGGGAATAGAAGGCAAGCCAGGGGAATCAGCCTTGCTTTACGAAACACTGCAGGCCGCGCTCTTGATACACTGTCTGCAGTACTCGATGCGGGACGAAGTGACGCGGAGGAGGAACCGGACGAAACGACTACCGGCTCTGGTGTCGGCGGTGCGCACATTGGGACTTCCCCAAGTCACCCACAGCGAGCCTGGATGGCGGCAATTCATCCAACAGGAGACAAAGCTGAGGTAGGGCCCATCCATGGATGAGGCGAATAGGCCCCGCTGACAACAGCAGAATCGCAACTTGGACGCTCCTCGGAGACTGGCACCAAAGCGGCATGTTCCACCAGCCGCCCCTCCTGACCATATACGAGTTCCGGGGCGACTTCCCATGTCTGCCGGAACTGTGGGACGCCAAAACGGAGACCGAGTTCAACACAATTCTTGCCGCCCGCCCAGACTCGTGGAAGCGGTCGTCGTCCATCCGCGGTGCCGTTGAGGCGTTGCTGGCTGATTCCTGGTCTGGGACTGGGGGCTTTCCGCTTCGAAATGTGACAGCCCATGATTTGCATCTGCTGGTCTACGCGGTGCATTGCGTTGCCCGCTCGGCCGGTTTCACGTTACTGGGCTCGTTGGGAGCACCCTCCATCTTCCGGGCGACCACTCGGTGGCAGGAGATGTGGGCTGTGGCTGCAGGACCGCTGTCGGAAGAGCAGCTACGCGGAAGCGGACTGGCGAGATACAGCCCGGAGATGTGTTGGTTGATGCGGAAGATGATTGAGGCGGCCATGACGGGTGACAAGCGGTTGACCGAGTCAAAATACTACCAGGGAGTTGCGCACGATTCGTTGGAAGAGCTGCATTCGCTCATCAGGGAGTTTCGTGATCTCTAGGCGCGGACGGCCTAAAGTCAAGCAGCGGGATCTGATGGGACAATTAAATATCATCTCTCATTAGTCGTACCTCATGTCGTCCCACATCCCATCGCAGACTCTGACCCATCATACCACATCCGTCGCAAATACCATTAGAACCGCCGCATATCTGAAACGTCAGCCACGCCTTTGGATAGGAGATGAAACTTACACAGCCGTCGCAACCAGTGTCTCCAGTGGTCTCCCTGGCATTGACGCCGACAGCCCGAACAGGGCCACCCCCAAGAAGGCCGTGATCATGGCCAACCTCTCCCTCGCTTCCAGAATCTGCATTATCCAGAGTGGTGCCACCAGCATTACCCCTCCCACTGTCGCCGTTGCCAAAAATGTCGCATCCCACCTCTCAGGCTGGAGTTCGCCATAGAGCCTGTCTGCGTGGTGTTCGCTAGCATGGGGCCGAGCCTGGTGCCTACCTCGGAGTCCATCTTTCCATTTCCTCGGCCAACCAATAGCCCTCCATAGTGGGTTTCCCTCACATGCTACGACACGGAGGAGGTCGGTCCCAGCCATAAGGTATGCCTGCTCGTCTCGGTCGATGGCACAGTCTCGATAACTCCGATGCCACTGCACGAGGGCGTCAACGTTTTCTCTTGTCGGGGTCTGGTATTTCCGAGAACTCGTCTGTAATGCGATGAACTTGTCTGTGTGTCGTCAGCCTCCGGTCCGCAGAGAGTAGCACGAATGCACACGACGGCCAGACCAGCTCCATGATCTAATGCTGCGATTCAGATCCCCCATCCCGAGCACACCCAGATAGACCCGAGGACATACAATACCGCCGCAGCTTCTCCCCGATAATCCGCAATAGCATCTCCCTGTCCTCCTGGTCCTCTTCAAAACACCCATTGCTCACTTCTGGATCCGCATCCCTCGCGTACGTCGCGTCCAGGTCCGCCAATTCCCTTTCCAACACTGCCAGCTCATGCTGCAACGACAGCGCGACCCGCACACCCAGAGCCGAAAACCGCCGTAACACAAACCGTGAGTCGTCCGACGCGATAAAGTCAGCGTATCCTCGATAACCCACATGTTTCCACGGTTGTTGCCGCTGCGCTTCGTTCGTTTCGATGTTTTCAGAGCGTGGTTGGATCTCGACCTGGCCCCCATGTGCATGTGCTGCTCCCTGGGCTTCCTCGCCGATCGACCCAAGTCCTGCAGGCGACGGCCCCCATTCGATATCATGCCGCGAGGAGGACTCCGCCATGGTGGTTTAGGTTTGCATTGCTGATTGTTTTCGGGATCGTGGGGAGAGCAAACAGTTTTACTCCCCCCAAATACTCGTCATCGGGATTGCATTGAATTGAATTGATGGGATTGGCCCTGACGTGCAGCAGCATGCATGCGGCCGGGTGGTTGCCGATGAACCCGATTGACGATGCCAATGGTTTTGGGTGTTGGCTGTTGGCGCGCGCTTACCGCCATATCCAATCCCCCTTCTCTTGTCTCTGCTGTCGTGGTCCAATCGCTGTGACATTTCGGAAGCAGGTGCGGTGCAATGAAACCTTGTAATTCAATGTGTTTTCGTGGTCTGCCACTTATGTGTTGGTGTTTGTTGTGCTGGCGTGCTGTGTCCTGGTGCGAGTGTTTAGGCCTCTGCGGTGCATCTGGCGCGTGTCGTGGTAGTGCCTTTCCCCTCAACGCTAGTGGGATCACCACGGGTGGGTGATTGGGGGAAATGGAGTCTTGGATCCGCAGTGGATAGTGTAGGATGCATGTCAATTGGGCCGCGAAACAGCAGCGGAGCAGCATGGGAACCCAGCGGGGTCTCCGGTCCCCAGGTCTCTCCCCCTCCCCTCGACGTCAAACCTGAAAATCACCTCATCATCACAACATCTACCCAGATTCAATCACATGGCCAGCAAGAAGACCCAACAGGTTCTCGCCGAGTTCGTGGCGGAGCGCGACTGGGACCAATTCCACACGCCCGAAAACCTCGCCAAGAGCATCGCCATCGAGGCTGCTGAGCTTCTCGAATGCTTCCAGTGGGGCGCCGAGCCCGCCGACGCGACAAATGTTCGCCACGAACTCGCCGACGTCCTAACCTACTGTCTTCATCTCGCCCGTCGGATCGGCGTCGACCCGGATGAAATCGTGTTGGAGAAACTTGAGATTACGCGCAAGAAGTATCCGGTTGAAAAGGCCAAGGGGAGCAGCAAGAAGCTGGAGTAGGTAGTTAGTGATTTAATTTCGGCACGGAAGGGGGGCCGCATCTTAGTTCCGGCGCTGCGCAAACGGCGCTGCCGACTAGATCAGTAAATTCAACACCACCACCTGTTTTTGGCCAAAAAGTCCCCCTCCCTTCATACTCCGTATGCGTAACCAGTGACGCTTGATTGGTGGATGAGACTTTACTGAACCGGAGCCACGGGCCAATTTAAATCGATCGGGTAAGAGGGGGGGAATGGCGGGGGTCTCGGCAGAACCCGCAACGGAATGAATTTGCTCGGATCACAGAAGGAACGGAGTCCCGGCACAACCCACACGGATCCGGGAACCCATAATCTGGGGTCGGCGCAATACTCATCACCTAAAACGATTTGCCGATACCACAGGCCTCCCGCATTGCCTCGATTCTCGCAGCCTGCTCCTCCCCTCCTCCACATGAATCCTTGTCACCCACGCCGTATACTCTTACGGAGGCACATGCGACAATCAGACAGCTGAAACGAAATTACAGCATTGTCAACGGTATCCGTGGGGGCAGCTCGTACAATTATTTTTGCTGCCTTACGGGTAATGACATAAGATGCTGACTGACGACTTACACCCCAGCCTGCACGGGGAACAACCGCAGCAACTGCACCGCCGGTGCCAAGCCGCGGCGAAGGAAAGGGCTACCCACGGCGCCACGGTGCCATGCTGCCATGCTGCCATGGCGCCACGGGATACCAGACAAGTTCTACCGTTCTTGCCCGTATATATCTACATGTCGTGTCCACCAGACATATGCTTCTTTGTCTCTGAGCAGTCGATCAACAGTTCTGATTCATCATCACCATCACTTCCATCCTTTCATTGGAGTCTATCGTTCATCTGTCAACTTCCAAAATGACCGCCCCCTTCGTCCGCCGCGAATCCTCCCCCTTCCTCAAGCGGGTCCTCATCCCCTTTTGGATCCTGCGTGTCATCATCCTCCTCGCTGGCCTTGGCCTCTACTCTCTCCTCCTCGCGGCGCTGATCGTCTACGACGACGACATCCGGAAGTATGAGGCCGAATACAACACCTCCCTCGCTCTTGCCACCGCCCAGGCCGTTACCGGAGTCATCATTGGTATCCTCGCCATCTGTATGATCCTCGAGATTGCCTGCATCATCAAGCGTATCCGTCGCACGCTGAGCCCGGCGTTCTTCTTGGCCGTCAATGTCGTGCAGTTTACGGTCATCCTCGTGGGTTTCGTGCTGTCCATGTTTGGCGCGCGGAGTGGTGGGAGTGTGGGTATTGCCGTGGCTATTCTGTAAGTCTTGCCGAAGGGTTGGAGAAGTGGAATGTGGACAAGGGCTAATGACTGGTGATAGGATTATCTTCCTCGGCTTCCTTATTTACGCCTCCGTCGTTTATCACAAGTATCGCAAGGGCGAGCTTCGTCCCGATGCGGAGCGCCAGGTTGAGATGAAGCCGCATCAGCAGTATTAGAGTCGGGTTTGAAGGTTGGTCTGATGTGATGGGTTTGGCATAGCGAGGTGTTCGCGGGCGGGTGTTTGCAGAAGGTGTCTGGCGTCAACGTTGGGTTTATCTGTCTTGCTGGATAGAAGTACGACTGCCGAGGTACTGGATAATGAAGTGCATGCTGTGGTTCTTGTTGGCGTGGCCATTGACACGCAATGCTCGCGACCGCCAGAGCAAGCCTGACCCCTGTCCTGAGTCCAGTGAAAACGCCCATGCTCCAGTCGCCATCACAAGCCTCCCTTGACCTTCAGATATCTTCAGCTGATACACCTCTCCTTTGCCTTTGTAATTCATCCGGGTCGGCACAAATCTGGATGCGCATTCATGCGTTTACCAGGAGCTCTAGGTAATCAGGGGCTTCTGGGAGGAAAAGTAATGCCGGGGTGCCACAGCCATGGCCATGGTCATTGCTCGCTGCAAGCTTGCGAAACGACACAGGCTTGCTGGTAGGCAAAGGGGGGGCCTCCAGGAAGAAGTGAAGCTAGGGCAGCTGCATGTGGCCGCAGGATTGTAGGAGAACTGCCTGCATTCACTGGCTGCAGTCCATGCCCTAATCGTCAACCCCGCATTGGCGATGCGTGATAGCCTTATCCGGCCTGTTAGGAACGTTGATAACACCCCGGAGAATTAAGTGAATGTCTTGTCTTTGTGGTCTGCCTGGCCTTGTGGCTAGGTAGGTAACCTTGTGACCGGCCTTATGACTTTGTGATATTGTGACGTTGGCCAACGGTGCCTCCTACCTGGGTGCGCACTCGTACCACCACCCATTCTCCTAACAGGATCACCATACCCTTGTCCCCTTGTCTTTGTGCATTCTATGGAGGTATCTGTTCGACCTCACGCTAGCTAGCCACTCCATAAAGTCAAGAGGGAGACAGAGTTGAGTTGGACAGTGAGTAGACGTGCTGAAGTGGCTGGTGGTGTATTGGGTTTGGGTGACCCGGTCTGATTCACTGACAACGAAGCCAACGCCCAGAATCCTGTTTCTACGTAGACAGAACTGTTAGGGTTCAGCTCTTGCGGTCAACCGTGGTCCAGTAGGAATTTCGGGCTTGACATGAGTACTGAGGTTCTTGGTTGGGAAGACACTCGATGTCGCTATTGGGTGGGAATCTGTCCGGCTCGATTAGAAGTTGGCTACTGTGATATCTGCGCGGGACTGGACACCTTGATATCTACGCGGTACTGGGTAACACCCCATCTTTCCTTGGCTGAGCTCTCATGGCGACGTAGTTGGTGTTGCAAGTGTGGAACCGGTTCTCGGGAGTAACAATACTGTGTCATGCTGGTGCTGCCCAGTGACTTTAAATCTTCAGGCTGGTTCGCTTTGATCTGATGGGCGCTTATCGCCTTGGTGCTGGCTGTTACGTGCATACTTACCGGCCGATTCACTCGTGTGCCGATTCACAAGTTCCGAAAGTTTAGCCCTCCCGCTAGGTATTTATTCCCACACCCTCTCCTACGAATTGTGTCACCTTTCACCTTTCAACCCAACATCATAACTCGAACTCGCGAGTTAGCCATCCTACGAGCAACCACAATCGCGGCCACAAGGTAAGCGATAGAATATCTCTTCTCAACAAGAGTTGTTGATCGAGTCACTAACCCCTTTGATCAGAAAAATAAAATGTCGACTTCGAGTTCGGACATGGCCGGCAAGGCCGAGAAGTCGAACACCAACGACAACACCAAAATCAAGCGCGCCGCTGCTCGATGGAATGCCATTGTCCATTCCGAGAAGCTTAAAAAGGCCAAGAGTGCCATTTGCCACCATTTCAGTGGCGATATTCCCAGCGGCACTTGGATGCCCGGCTACAGTAAGTTTTGAATCATCTGATTTGCACGACGAGATTGACACTCTGCTCGTTTAGATCCAGCTCGCGCCCATGTCCAGCAGAAGAACAACAACGAGGAGAATCTTCGCAAGCTGGCAGCCTGCAACCCCGGGATGAGTGACCTCACAAACGCTCTGTGCGAGAAATGCCAAAAGGAGCAAGCTGCTGAACTGGCGGCCCAGAGTGCCAAAGACCGCCAAATGGATTCACGGAAGGATTATGAGTCATGAAGACCGACAGCGTGGGTGGAAGTCGGAACTAGCTACATTGACACGAAGCAAACGTTCTTGGAGTCCAATGGCCCAACCAGAAGATAGAGTTTATGTCCGCCGAGGAAGCCTCCGAGTCTGAGCAGGACTGAAAGACCCGGGAGGACAGCAAGAAGGTACGGGATGGTATTTTGAGTTGCCGCTGGACAGAGAGAGACCGGGGAGGACTGGATGAGTGCTAAGGCTTGGGTTCAGGGGCACGCCATTTGGTTATTTTGAGGCCTTGAAATTGAGCTGAGGGCTCGAATGAGAATTTTCGACTTAGGTCCCCTTGAGTTGAGGCAATTTAATCATAGCAAGGCCTTTGTGGTCAACATGAGACCCTTTGTCATGTTGTGATCCACATTCCGTTTCTAGCTTCGTCATGGGTCTTCCAGCAAAGCCGGAAATTTCATCTTGTAGTTCCACGGGCGGCAACGGGCTTTCCATACGTCTATTCGGCTCAAAATCGCCCTTAGCTTCCAGTTCGTGAGGCTTCGGCTCCTGGGTTTGAGGCCCTGGAACCCTGCATGCGCAACGACATGCTTGTTCGATATTGAAAACCACTTTCATAGCTCCCCATGTCCATCACTCAGCAACTGAATCTCCTCCGAATCCATGCCTTGGCGCGTCAAGTCCTAACCCCATACATGTGCCCAGCCGCTCATCAAGGCCACCGTCCTGCTCGGTGCTGGTCCGCGATACCCACCATGCTCCATCTCGCTGTCGTCAAACACACGAAGGTCTACAGTCTCCCCCAGAAGCTTGATGCGCAGCGCGAGGGAAGTGACCTCGTAGTCTAACATCAACTGTGCCAACGTTGCCCTGAGGCGATCCAGTCCTCCTTCACTGGATCCAACCCTGGCGAAAATCTCTCCATTTCGTGATTCCAGCCCTCCTTTACTGGATTCAACCCAGCGCCGGGCGAAGATCTCGCCATCTTGTGGTTCCTGGCCTCGAAACTTGGCAAACCAGTTTAACTCGTTCTTGCCTTTCCTGGGGTGCAGAGTTCCTGCTTCGCGACTGCCCGGTGTCTCGACAATCACCTCTTCCGGATACTCGGTCATGCTTGGTGCGCTGGCGGCGACTTTGCGCAACGCGTCTTTGTTGATGTTCATAACCAACGTAGGCTCGTTGTTCTCACCGAATTCTCGACGCATGCGCTCAACGACCTCGCGCTCTCAGTCGTGGTGCTCACAGGCTTGGTGACATGCTTCCTGTAACTGCGGATCGTCGCGAGTGGAGCCTACATTCAATTCAGACCATCATCAGCACTAATTTTTCTGGTGCATATCGACCGTAGGGGCATACCACTCATAAGAAGACGCACTGCCTCCTCTACGCCGAGCTGGGGAATAGGAGGTGGGGTGGCGTCAAGCTCGACCTTGATGTTGAGCTCTGCCTCATCTGCGGGCTCACCAGCATCCCAATTCGCCATTGCTCTATTTACATGTCAGCTGATACATATGACGCAAAGCGGTATTGCCATACTTAGTCGGCGCCGCACGCGACTCGTGGTTGCACACACGATAACTTCAAGTGTGTTTGCGAATTCGAATTCTGGTCTACTGCGGTTGGCTTCTCGAAAGGTGGGAGGAATTCGAATTTGTGTGAGAAAATAAATAGAGGACACGGAGAACCGGAGAGGCTGCACCCAGTGCACGCAGGTTGGGACGAAGGTGGCCCTGAAATAGGTGTTGGATACTGGGAGCTCGACATTTCTGTGGGGCCAAAGTAACTTGGATGGGGTCAGCAGAACTCACACCAGACGGAGTTGCAATCTCAATTCGCTCTCGTACATTTATTGCATCTACCAGGGCGTCATCCCGTGCTTTTAAAGAAACAGCGCAGGGCTCTGGTTTTAAATGTCGTATTAATTGTCGAGAAAGCCAGCTTGGGGCTTCACACGACTCCAGTCACCACCTCAATTTGCCCGTCACGGAATGCATGTCACAGAGAGGGTAGAGCAGGTATCATTTAGCAACAAGAGTCAATTGATGAGACACTCTACAAAAGGCTGGGTCTTTCGGAGAGGTCCAGGTGTTGGACTGTACTCCAGCAGAAGACGTTCTTCTCCGAGCGCCCGCTCCATTCCCGGAACGACTCGTAAAAGTACGCCAGAAAATCTTCATGTCATTCTCCAGTCATGGATTGACTGCTGTGCCCTGGATTGTCTGTCAGTTGACCACGACACACCCCATGTCTCTCGTTCCGCGCCTTCCATCTTGGGAGCTCTGCACACATGCGTACTTGACGCGTCTGGACTCTCTGTTTTCCCCTCTTCAACGAAATTCGTCGAGAAAACTGCAAAAAACATCATGACGACTCAACAAGAACAGCGCCAGCTCGCTGAGATCGCGCAATTCTGCGCTGATTTTTCACAGTGGTTAAAAAACGGACAGCAGCCGTCCGCTGGTACCGTACACATGCTCGCCACTCAGCTCAAAGAGCAGGTTGAGTCAATACAGTACATCGGGACTGGTCTCTAGGAGAGAGCAGTCCTCGAGCAAAAACTAGCAGACAGCTAAGCTGAGATGCAGCGGATGAAAGCCGAAGAACACGCGGAGCAAGAGCGCATTAGTCGCCTTAACCAGGCATTGCAGAGCCGCGAGGCCAATTTGCGGGTGAAAGCTGCTGAGATCGAGCGCACCCGACAGACAGTGGCCACCGAGCAGGCCAAGGTCGATCTCCAACTTAAGGCCGACAGGCATAAGTTCGAGACTGACAGAGAACAGGCAGAGAAAAAAATGGCCGAGGATCGCCAAACCCTCCAAGATTAGGAGAGAAAAGTGCGTAAAGACCGCCAGTGTCTTGAACAAGATAAGGCCGCGCTCTTCCGAAAAATGACAGACGAACGACGTGACCTGAGGTTGGACAAGATCGACTGGGAGAAGAAGTTGAACGGCAAGCGCCGTGAGCTAAACGAAAAAAATGACGCGCTCGAGAAGGATCGGCAGGCACTCAAAGCTGAACATGACAGTTTCGAGAGCGAAAAGACAGAGACTCTCCGTCGTCTGGAACTTGACAATAGCAAGCTCCGGGTCGATCATGCTGAGAGTCTTAGGGAAATTGAGTCTGAGAAGCTCAAAAACGACAAGGAGGTTTCAGAGGCTCGCCTCAAACTGCAGACTGATAGGAGCAATTTCCGGGAGGAAATGGCCAATGCTAGGGCTAAGTTCAAGATGGAATGCGATGACGAACGCAAGAAGCTCTCGGAGGAGTTCGACAAGAAGAACGGGGAGCTGAAGTCGGACCGGTTCAGTCAGCTGACAGAGAGTACTTTGACAACATGAAGCTTGTAATTGACAATCTTCCCAAGGTGATAGATGCGTCCTCAGATGACGTCCGCAAGTTGATCAAAGAGTCGACTGAGGCATATGGGGATGATCTTCGGAACGGCGCCGGGCACATCTGGCATGTGACGAACAAGATCGCTGGCTGTCTCAGGATCAAAGAGACTGTTAACACTCCGGAGTTCCTGACGAGGGGAAAAGCCCGCCAGGAACAAGAAGCTACCGGCGTCGAGGGTCCTCCCTCCACGCCTGGCTCAAAACGGCAGAGGACTCTTGTGCCACCCGAACCAGAGGCAAGCGCGTACGACGAGTTCGTGGTCAAGCTTTGCCAGAAAATGCGGACTCTCAAGTTCACCGCAGTTGGACCTATAAAGCCAACGCCATCGCATCTGTTTGACCACTTTTGCGACATTGTACTGCTGCCCTGCGGAACAGCCCGCTGGGATGCATTTCTCGGCGATAACAACGCCCGGGGAACTTGGCACTGCGCCCGACGCTTACTCTTGCAAGGCCATCAACATGCAGGACTCGTCGCCTCCACATTAGGGCCAAACTTTGGTGGCCGCTGCCCTGAGCACGATGGGAAACGCATCCATTGTGTGCAGGTTTTCCTGCCGCCTGGCTCTAACAGTCGGCACCGGCCTGTCTTAGTTACAATGGTAGCACCTGAGATTCTTTAAATTTATTTGGACTTTGCTGTATTTTGCGCCCTGTGACCTTGACTGCTCGTACCGTGTGCCATTCTTCCAACGTGACCATCATATCCATCCTTGTTTTGCACAAATGACACTGCGTGAGCCTCTGATAAGGGCATACTGTGCAGCCTCGTTCACGTTGAAGGACACCCCCAATAATCCCTGGTCGTCTTTGTTTCAGGTTTTGCATTCCGTTCGGAGCTCACCCGGTGAGCAATTTTGCCAACCCAATCAATCAATCAATCAACACCAAGAACTTCGTAGTAGCTCAGGGCGGGTCCTTTCGAAGACGGCAACAACGCCGGAATTGCGATTGGGTGAGAAGACCACTTGACCACCGAGGCGAAGATCCTTATGCGTATATGGGAGAAGGTTTCCGAACGCCTGGTTAGCTCTAAATCGCCCTTAGTTTCCGCCTGCTGTTTGCTGTTGCCATGACGCGCCTAAAACTCGAAGGTTCGAACTCCGGATTGGTGGGCGGGGTGTATCTCCACCTGGCTCGAATGATGTGTGGGAGGCCCCACGCGTGACCTCTCGATTCAATTTCGAGGCGGGCCAATGACGATGCCAGCGCCTGTCTGAGAGAGCTGTCGTAGGCTCCCGGCAAGCATCCTCATTCGTACGCAGCCGGTGCCGGCGAGGGTAATAACGAGGTGCGTGTGTCCGCTCGGAACAATCGTTGTTGTCGGACTAGGGGTTTCCGAGAGGGAATGACGTGAGGGCGGGTGCTCGCCACAATAGAGGGTTCTGAGGAAATATATATATCAAGAGGTTTTCTGGGTGGACCGCCTCAATCTCTCAGGCGGCCCCCCCTTCTACCTGTGCCAATGTAAGACAGTTGGGAATGCAAATCCCAAAGATTAAAGGGGGGGTCTTTATATTTCTGCATCCGCCTCTGCACCAGTCATCCAGCATTCCCGGCCATGCGCACATACACCTACGCTGGGCAATCAGGTCTGGCTTGTTGAATTGACTGTGCGATTGAACTGACTGTGCGATTGAATTGACTGTACCATCGAACTGATTAGGTACGCAATTGAGCTGACTGCGTGATTAACAGCGCGATCAACCCGATTGCTGGACCCGATTGCTTGTCCCGATTGCTTGTCCCGATTGACTGCACGATGACTGCACGATGACTGCCCTGATGAGCTTGACGATGGTATCTCCTACAGCTGGCAGGTGTGGGTGATCTGTGGACCGGGGGGCTCGCCGGAGAGTTTGCGGCGGTCCACATAGAAAACCTCTATATCAGAGGCGATATCCCGGCCTTGTAACGATTGGTGATCTCCTCGTCCATATCGCTATTGCCCGGGGGAAGCCTCAGCTGCTTCAAAATCCCCGTCTATGTGCTCGGCTTCCGAATCTCCACCAGACCTCAAACACCATCGGAGCCGGAGTTTGCGATCGTGGGATCACGCCCTCTTGGGTTTATCCACGTCCCAGTAGGGGGAATCGTCTATCAGATCAACCAGGTCTGGTCATCGGAATTCGGTCCCGGTTATTCACGAAGAGCCAATAGCTACGGCCGGTACAGCTTTGTTGAATTCTGTGACCCTGTGACCTTGACAGCTCGTACCATGCCCTCTTGTTCCACCAGATCCATGCTTGCTCTCCTATATATTCCAACTGTATCACTGCATTGCGGTTGTTCACTTCCGCAACGAAAAGGACATAATTGCGACAGAGTGCTCCTATTCAGCGTTTCCGGCATACGCTCTCTACGATAGTGGATTCCAAGGCCCGATGATCCAGGGTCCAACACTAGTGCAAGGCGAAGAATACATGTCCTACTTCACCCTCCTCAACGCAGCATTCAAGACTACTCCGAGTCACCAAGTTCGCCCTATATACGCGTCATTAAAGACCTAGCTTTCGTCGCTTCGCCGGTGCGTATGAGCACCCCGACCTTAGAGATGCGGATGCCATGCTCGACGGGTATCAACACCAGCAGGCATCGCGTCCAACCCGTGGGGAGAGAGCATTATCAGCTGCTGAATATGAGATGGCAAGGTTATCCCGTCCTGGATGGGAGGAGCTTGGTGAGCCGGGAGATGACGAACATGACGAACATGACGAACATGACGAACATGACGCCGGGGAACGAAACCCCGAAGAAGAGATAGCCCGGGACGCATTCGACTAAGAGGGACATTTTCGAGGGGAACATCCGCATGAGGATTATTCCCAGAATGAACCTCATCGACATGGCCTCAACGTTACCATCCATACGGTGGCCCCAGGGACGTTCAGTCTCGGGCCTCCTCGTTCCCACATAGCCAGCACCGGGGAGGACAACAACGAGGGGCAGGTTTGACTCGGAATACCCGCCGTCGTCGCAGAAATCGGTTCCAAGGAGGGCGTTATCATGACTACAATCGTGGGGGCTACAATTTTGGGTCCCCACAGCGAGGTGGATTTTCCCAACGAGGTGCTCGGGGAGGTGCTCGAGGCTGCGGTCAGTACCGTAAAAAGGGGGGTCCTACGAGTGCTTCAACAAGCACTTGTGGATTCGAATCCCCGCACCAAGGTCTCAATTCAACAAGCCATTCTCTGTGGGCACTCCGTTTGAGCCATTAATCTCGAAATGGGCCGATCATAGTGAGCAGCGAAAAGGAATAGCGGGGGACAGGCCTGTAGCCGGCACTTTTTTTCCTGAGCGAGCTGGCTAATTTCACGGGACAGAGTATTTTGTCGCATACTGGCAAGGCCTCTTTACGTAACACACACACATAGCACATTAGTCTAGGCGAGGAAATCAGGGCAGTCACGGGGATTACGAAGTAGCGTGTGGATACGTCAATATGTATTTTATCTAGGCCCTATCACCTTTCTCATCGCCATGAGAGTCCGACCAAGTCTCGTTGTTACCGGCACGCATACGGCCAGGTGCAATCCTTGTTGCGTTGGGGTTCTGGTCAGCCCGTGTATCTCGGTGGAATGCACGACTGTTTCCACGAAATTGCCTTCCTCGGGGCCAATTGTCTCGAGCGCGACGATACTGGTACCAGTGCTCGTTGTCTTCTCGTCGCTCGTCCTGATACCGATTGTTGTTCGGGAGCCAGGCATTCTGGGCACCCTCATCCTGCCACGAGTGGTTCATTTGGGCCTCGCTTTGGCCAGTAGATGGATTGAACGTCGCACCAAAATTCGACTTCTGTGGTTGAGGCGTGATAATTTCCGGGTTGCCAAGGGGCTTCGGACGTTGAGCGGCCTGGAATTGGCGCATCATTTCATCCATCTCATCCGGAGCTGTAGTCTGGTGCTGGCTTTGAACCTGGCTCGTGCCATCCGGGCGGGTTGCCTCGGCGTGCCCAGTAGCGGATAACCCTCTGCCGTCCAGTGCAAGCGATGGATGATTCTGAGCATGCCGTGCTGGCTGATATCTATGTCTAGTGGACTCCATGCTCGAGTCTTCGATCCCTGCCTTCTCATTCACTTCGGGGGGAACGGATGCTAGTTCAGAAAACAGCGCTCTGAGTGTCGTGCGGGCTCGTCTAGGGACGAAACCCGGTTGGATGCTGTGGTAGAGGGGTTTGGATCTAGCAGAGATGCGAAAATAGAGCATATACTCCTCGTCTCTAACCAGCGTCGGCCCCTGGATCATTGGGCCGCTAAATCCATCGTCGTGGACAGAAACGCCAGACGTCGTGAAGAGCCGCACCCTGTCGCATTGTCATTGTCGCTGCGGAGGCGAACAACGGCAATACAGTTGTATAGCCCTTCAGAAGGCTCGGATAACGTCACAAATGCCCGATCGTCGTCAACAAATGTGGTTTTGAATCCCCTCCGCTTCAGACTGAAACTCGAAGGATTGACCTCCGGATTGCTGGGCGGAGTGTATTTCCACCTGGCTCGAATGATATGTGGGAGGCCCCACGCGTGACCCCTCGATTCAATTTCGAGGCGATCCATTGACGGTGCCAGCGCCTGTTTAAGAGAGCTGTCGTTGGCTCCCACGTCGCCGACTGTGACGAGCGACAGCCGAGCCAGCTTGGTAATGTCTTCGGCCTGCACTTCCTCCGTTACTGACGGCATGAATGCTAGGAAACCAGGTATTTGCCAGAAGCTCTTATGCATCGCGCGAGACTCCATCAGTCTCACGAAACTTGTGTCGGCGGCTGTGGTGGTGACGCCAGCTCGGGCAGTCTCGAATGACTTTTCGCCGTCGAGTCCCAGAGTCGCAACGACGAGGGGTGGGTGAGGAAAACCTGCCATCATGTCCTTTCTCATTGGGAGGTTGACGTTCCGGAGAATGTGGCGCAGCACCATCATTGAAGCGATGATGCCGGATCGGCCTTCCAAATCTTCGCCGAGGCGAGGGAGAGTATTGTGCGACCAATTCTCGAAATCGTATGAGCTCGAGATGTCAAGAAGAGACTGCGGAGCCTCGGAAAGATTGATGGGACCGCTGAAGGAAGTCGGCAACGCCGCAACCTTGGGGTACAATTCACTGGGGCGGCTCTCGTGTGCTGACATTTTGATTTTTTTTGTCCTGCGGTTTCTCTCAGGAAATTGCCAGCCTGTTGTTGGAGAGACAATTCCAAAATTGCTGCCCCGCGAGGTTTCAGTTGTTGGCCTGCCTGGAAGGGGAAGGTGGGTCTACGAATTGATGGCTTCTCATTGGGCAGTGGACTTTGCGCAATGACAAGGCTGGAAAAGTGCCTGAGGCCAAAATCCAAATCGCTCCCCACGCAAATTCGACAGGTCCTGAGTTGAACTTGCAGTGGAAATAGTGGGATTATCTTATGTCCAGGTGCGGCTTTGTTTCCTAGTTAGCATTTCACGATATGACACCCTTTGAGATCTCAAGCCATTCTCTTGGGGTGCAGTCTTGTCAAGGTTATCATCTCACAATGTCTCGCCGTTGATGGAACATGAATGTCTACAGAAGGCTCTAGAATCTACCAGTTTCAAACGCAATGAGGCGGCAGTGACAATGTATCCAGCTTTTTTGGAGCACGCGGCCGATTTGTGGCTTTCTCAAGGCCTGCTGAATGCGTCCAAGTTTGATGGACGCCGAGCTAGGTCAGACACTCATCTACTATCGCGAAATTGAAGTGGGCATTACGACAGTCACGGCAGCACATATGGGTCGGAATGGGGCAGAAACAAAGGCTTATGATTGAGTGTCTGTCTAACCTTGCTAGGAAACTACGAAGAGACGATCTAAGACCATTTTCACAGCCTTGTCGGATACGACGTGCAAGGAGTCAACCACGAGCCTACCATCCTTTAAGGACATTCCTCGGTGGACAGCAAAGCTGCAATGTTCGATATTCCCATCCTGGAATGGAGATCGTATGGCCGGATAGATTTCCATATTGCTGAACACATCTACCATCTTGGGAGGGTGTCCTTCAACCCAAACGAGGTTATGCAAATATGCCCTGATCAGAGCCTTGTCAACGGCATGGGTCGTTTCTTTATTTGTAGCCAGCAACTGAACGTCTTGCTCATTGCTTCGCCCCATCTCCACAATGGCTTTGATGGACTGCGCGGTTTCGACGGAGCTAAACTCTGCGACAGAGAGAAGCAGGGCTTCGGGCAAGTTGCCGGCCTTACCACTCTGGAGCAATCGGGCAGCGCGTATTGTCTCGTCGTCGAAGCCTGAGAATTCCCGGTGGTAAATTTGGAATACACTCGGCTGCCATGTCAGATGGGCCAACCTGGGCACCTTTATCATCTGCGCGCAGTCCAGCCGATCGAGCATCTCCAGTGCGAAATGCTCGTCGTCCGGCCAAGCTAGCAGAGCAGCGATAACTTGTGCGTCCTGCGGGAAGAGATGCGTGAGGCAAAAGATGGTTTCGGCAGCCATCTGATACAGGCCAACAGGTTCGAGTCCGGTGTGTGGCTCTATGTTGCATTGTACTTCGTAAAGATCTGGGTCCTCTCTCTCAGGTGGATCTTGGGACTCCGCCGCGAGGGTCGCCAAATTGTGCACAAACTGCCTATCCCTGGTTTCCGACAGGAAGGCTCTGTGAATTGGGCTCCATCTCGTCACGACCTCGGGCGGAATAATGTAGGCCGTATCCTCGAGTCCAAGATCCGGCACGAAGCGCACCGACGGGTCGACGATGCACGTCAACTTGACCAGACGGCCATTTGCTTGTTTCAGCAGTTGTCTCATCTCGGTCAGAGTAGCCAGGGCCGACCTCGGCGTGATGATGTACGTGGCCGATACCGGGATATCATGGCCCTTCCACAGGTCGACAATCTTTTGGCCCAAAATGTCAGATTGCTGTCTGACGAGAAGCATGCGTAATCTGCGTGCTTCATGGTGCGGCGCAACGGTCAAAACCAACGTGTTGCAGGCTCTCGGCTCCGCTTCCTCGTTGCACGTGTATAGCCTAGACCGTATGCAGAACAACACGTCCTGGACTGTGACGGTGTACCTCTCTTGGGGGGTGTTACGGTTGACGAAACAATCGTGCTTTGCTCTGGGGGCGTCACCATGATCTTCGCTTCTAGCAGCTTGGCCTTAAAGATCCTCTCGATCGCCTGTGGCCGCCAAAGAGGGTCTTCCGCGCAACACAACGTGACCAATGAACCACAGAAGTGAGTACCGGCCTTGTCGAGCTGCGCCCAGGACTTGACCACCGCTGCTGCAGCCAGAACCGCATTGGTGGGCCATCGACCCCAATGCGAATCAATCACTGCAACCAAGGCTTTTCGTGCCAAGGCACCAGTCTCGACTAAGTCGTCCGTGTATGTCCGGATAACGACCGTATTGGCATCCATCTCGTCGAGAGACTCGCTGATCACTTGCTTGGCGAAGTCGTCAGACACGATGTAGAGAACGAGTCGCTGCTGCCCTAGCGGCGGCTGGACAGCGCGAACTTGAGCGGCCATCATGCGGATCACGAACGATGTGTCCAAGATGGCCGGGCTGCACGAGACGTGCGCGAAATGAAGCCCACTAGAGCCGATTTGGCCCAGAACGGCGGTCCACTTGCGAGATAATTCGGCGTCCATTGATGAGGTTGTTTAGGACCAGACAAATTGCAAATTTGCTGGTCGATCACGCTTGGAGATGCAAGGTTGAGAGCGCAGTGGCCTACGGACGCGGGGCAAGTGGGGCAAACGCCAAGCACAGTGGGGCAACGAGTGCCCTGAGCGTGAGGGTGTTGTGTTGGGGTTTTGACCTGACGCGTCGAACCTTGCTTCAATCCGTCAAAAAACCAAAAGAACCAAAATGGCACAACCTACAGGAGCCGGTATCTTCCCGCTTGCCACGACGCTTGCAGCGTCTATCAGTAAAATCGATGCCATCTCTCAGAGAGAGAAAGACTTGATGCGAAATCGCATCAAGTTGGTGGACGCGATCATTCGTCACCCTGACGACATCAACAAGGGGAATGCTCGTGTGCAGAGTCTGGAGATCATCCGCGCCGCAGTCAAGCCGAAGATAGCTTCGTGTCAGGCGGTACTGGAGCAGCTTCTCAAGGCGTGGGAGGAGCAAATCAAACGGGGCTCCAACCCCCCCCCCCCCTCTCCTAACCGATTGGAGATATCGTGGCCAAGACAATCACCCCAAGCCTCGGCGATTTCATCGTTGCTCTGGCTGACAAGTATCGTCTCATCCACGGCACTACAGACGAAAGCGACGTCCAGCGTCTGCAGGAAGATCTCAGGTGCAAAAATAAGGCCTACATTGAGCTTGAAACCGCGCACAAACGGCTCTCGGACCAGGTTTCCTACAATTACGCTAATCTTGTCAACAGGCTTCGTACGGAGCGCGGTTTCAAAGCGGCCGAGTCGCTCAAACTGCAACAAGAGCTGGCCGCCTCGGCCAACGAGAAAGATAGCCTTGAGGCGAGTATCCAGGTTCTTGTCCAGGAGAAACAAGCCCTCCAAAGCAAGAACGAGAATCAGGTCAAGGCTGCTCAGGAAGAACAGCAGGCCCTCCGAAGCAAGTACAACACTCTTGTCAAAGCTGCCCTGGACAAGCAGCACGCCGTCCGAAGCGAGAACACCGTTCTTGTCGCGGAGCAGCGATCCCTCCAGATGGAGAAGAAAGATGCGGAGCAGAAGCTTAACGAGGAGAATTCCCGCATCAAGCAGCTGCTGACAAAACGGACGACAGAGTTGCAGGTCGCAGAAGGCGCCCTGAGCCGTGACAGAAGCAATGCCGCTCAAGAGAAGCAAAGGCTGAAGACAGAGCTGGACATGAAGATCCAGCGGCTCAGTAACGACAAAGAATCCCTCGAGGCTGTGGTTAGAGGCCTGAGGATTACACTCCGGAAATACGGAGATGGGAACCAGTCCCTGAGTGTTGTCAATGAGACTAGGGAGGTGGCAATCCAAGCCCTTTCTGAGCAAAAGGATAACCTGGGCGCTTCGCTACAGCAGGCCAGGGACATGTGCGGCTCGTTGGAGGCTGAGAACAAGGTCCTCAAAGGTAAGGAGCGCATTCTTGAGGCAGAAAAGCAGGTACTCGAATCCGAGAACCATGCACTCAAGTCGGAGAATGAGGCATTCAAGTCAGAGAACCAAGGCCTCAACTTCGCGAAAGACGGGCTCAACGGTCTGCTCCAGGATGCTGACAGGCAGCTGGAATCCACGAGGAAGGATCTCAAACTGTCAATTGACAAGGTTAAAGACCTCGAAGCGAGCGTGGCAAACCTCAGGTCACAAAGTGCGGCCGATAAAGTCAATGCTGACGATGAAGCAGACAAGCTAGCCACGGATCTATCCGAGGTGCAACTTGCGCTGAAAACCACGGCAAAGTTTTTGTCACTGTGTAACGGCAACGGGCTACCACTCGAGCCATGGTTCACTCTCATCAGGGCTATTGGGTCCCCGGTGGAGACACCAGACACCTCCCTCGGTAACTGGCTGAATATCGACGCAGAGGATGCAAGAGCGTACCGGGATCGACCCGCCTCGATCATCTATGAGCACTTTTGCCTCATGATGGAAGACGGATGGAAGATCGCGTTCCTTGTCGACTTTGGCTCGTCGACTGTCAGGATTGTGTGGCTGTCCTGGATCCGACGCGATGGCAATTCGCTCATCGTCAATATCTTCAACGCGGATCCGGTCACGATACCGCTGACTACCACCGAGTCAAGGGTTAAGTCATTCTACTACTTGACAGGTGGTGCACCTATATAGCTCTAATAACAATACCTTATTTGGGCGCCTGGTTCCAGTCCCATGCCGTTGATGTGCCTTCGTGATCCAAGTAGTATTGAGCCGTGCCAGTGATTCAGAGTTCGTAGTCCCTTGCATGCCGCAATCCATAACCCCCCCTGATACTAAAACCCCTGCCTGATTTGCGTAAGCATCTGGTGACATGCAAAAGGAGCAGGGCGTCCGGAGGCCTGTTGTCATGGATATAAGACCTAGATACAGTCCAGCTTTGCTGGCGAAAAAGACAACCTTGGTCATGACAGCAACCGGGCTCCGGTTCCGCGGCCCACTTTAAACCTCAGGCGATACCCATGAATGCGGTCGGCGTACGAATAACCCCCGGGACGGTGAACTCGGTGAACTGCTCTAGCAACCCATCATCACACAAGACAACCCACTTTGAGGCGTTACTCACAGCTTGCCCCCTAGCACCGCGCTGTATGCTCCTGGTGGCACATTCGATGATCAAACTGCAAGCTTTGGCGACCATGTCAGTGTGGGCAGGAAACTGATGTTAACATGATTCGACTTTTGATCAGAGGCCAATCCTCTGTGCTGGCAAAGTCCGGTATCTGCAGGTCACTGTTCAAGAGAGGGTAGCTTGACGGTTGGTTGACACGGTTGGCTGACACGGTTGTTCACTCCTTCCTACTCTGAAGTCCAACCGCGTGCCTTCCCAACTAGGCCCACGCGCTCCTTCCGGCTGTCTAACAGTGGGTTCTGACCTGAGAGAATATTCATTCCCGTGGCGCTGCTCAAATCGTGTCTCCCAAAAATACCACTGCCATCAACCTTCACGATCCAAGACTGTGATCGCGCCGACATCATCGAAGCAGCACTGCCGCATCTGTGATGACCGCTAACGTCAACGCGACGAGAGGCTTCATGCCATCCGCAATGAGGCCCGCCTTCGATTTGGTGCCACAGGACCTCTCAGGGTCCGCGCAGATCCCGCTCATCGAGCCTTGGATCAAAGACTTCCTGGGACTGCTGAAGGAGAACGCATCGCCGTTCCGGCTGCTGAGGAACCTCACTCCCTTCATCAACCAGATTCAGACCGTGTCCCCGCCTTCAGCTGACCTCTTGAAGAAGCTCATGCACTCCGAAGCGCGGGATGCCTGGGACGTGTTCCACACAATTCCGAGAAAGCTCCTGCACTCGATCATACTCGGTACCGTCGCCTACGACGTGTACCGGGATTCCAAGAACCTATATGAGGACAAAGGATCGGGCGTTTACGTTCTTGGCCTGTCCATAGACAGGCGCGACGGCGAGTTTCTGACCGGCTCCGAAATACGGCAAGTGGCGAGTGCGCTGGAAAAATACCTCAGTGTTTTCCAGCTGAAGCAGGATAAGCTGTCTGTTTCGCCAGCACTGGAAAGATTTTCTCACGACGTGGACAACGCATACGGCGGATACCCAAAGCAGGCAAAACTGCGATTCATCCAGAACGGAAATCAGTATCAGTTTGGGAGGAGCCTTGTCAGTAGCATGCGGAGACGGGCTGACGAGGCGTACAAGCATGACCCCACGGGAAATACTTGCACCATACAGTCACCACTATACGTCGGCTGCAGCGATAAGCTAGAGAACCGCCGAAAGAATTATCGGCTACATGGGGTTTTTTCCGCACTCTCAAACACCAACAAAATGTATGCCTTTCTGGTGTCGGTGTTGAGAAAAGTAGGATTTGAGCCTCGGTGGCACTTTGTGACAGTGGTCCGTGTTTGGAACAGTGATCAGCTCAGCGTTGGTGAGATACTCGTCGCTGCGCTCGCTAGCGCGTACGTGGAACAGTGCGGTTTCAACACCCGTGACGCTGGCGGAAAGAAGCCTAAGAAGCTCCACGGGGCTGCCTTGGACGGTCCGAAACGCCATGTTTTTTACTCCAGGCCTTGGCTCAGTATGAATCTGAAATGGTCCGAGAATGACATGAGCCAGATTGAGAAGCTCTTGGCCGTTGTTGATAAACTGAACAAGGCCGCCAGAGAACTCGAAGCGACTGATTGGGAGCCAGTCAGGTCTTTCCTTGCCCTCCTAGAGAACATCGACGGAGCCCGCGAGGGGGCCGAAGAGACCCACAAGCAATTTCTCGAAGCTGTAGAAACATACAGAAAGGAGCATGCGTTGCTCACCGAGTTCGTCGAGCATCTCAAGGCGACCTTTGCGAATATGGATCGAACTCCCGATTCAGTAACAGCTGCTGCTGGGGACAAATCGCCGACGAGCAAACTGCCCGCGGATTGGCCCTCTGACTGGTCTTCCATACCGGAGGTGCCCGACATTTACGACTCCCAAGATGAGGGGGACGGGAGCCCGGGAGCTCCAGGCCCGCCAATCTACGACTCCCAAGATGAGGGATGCCAGGGCCTGACCCAGGGAATACCTGGTTCAGCAGTCCATCACGCCCCGGGCGAGCAGAGCTCGACCGAGAAACCGACAGTTCCAACGATCAATAAGCCCTTGGATGGGCCATACGAGGACATCGCTGATTCAGACTCCAGTACGGATATTTACAATGAGAGCGACTAGGATTCTAGTAATATATCACTATTGCAGTGCCCTCTCTGTGTGGTTTGTGTATGTGCGTGTGCGTTCGTGTGTCTGTGTGTGTTATACCCTTTGTCTGTGACCTGTCTATGTCGTGAAAAGGCCATCCACTGCTACTGATGACAATCCGTCCATCAATTCGATCTTATATATCGGTCCCCACACAGCTCCAGATGCAACGGCGACTGAACCCTGCCTGGCTGGCAGACCAAACGGCCAGGATCGTAGGCAGGCTCCGGGTCAAGTCCTGGCGACCTCGAAAGAGGTGGCACTACGTACAGCAGCTGTTCCATCGCGGTTAACGACATGGCCTCAAATCCAACCCTGTCAGAGGGACTGTAAAACCATACCATAGTCTTGCTCTGTGTCAATCACGGGGACAAGACTCAGTCGTGTCAGCCAACTGGGGAGATCACGGCCACGGTCCAACATTGGATCTAAGGCGGTGGGATAAAGAACAACACGAATGTCCTACTTTGGACAGCCTTCTGGGCGCTTGCGAACCAGCAGGTCCGGCTAACACTCGAGTGGGTGCCCATTAGCAATTGATCTGGGCTCAACCGTGCCGACCATCAATCTACCACTTCTCTGCATATCAACAAGAATTCAACACCGCGCAGCGCAATTTGATCCCAGAACGCTTTTTCGCCTGCAGACCAGTCCACGATGTCATTTTCCCAACGATCAAAGGGTGCTCCATATGGAATTCAAGGTCTCGACAAGACAATCTCCAATCTAAACCCTTGATTTTCAAGCCTAGAGCCCAAACATCCCTGCTCTCCCAATTCCCGTACGCACCCCGCCACTCCGTGAATACCACACTAACCCGTTGTCTACACGCAGAGCACTTCCTCATTGCCACCGAGTCCGCGGGACCACACACTTCTAGCCTCTTGGCAAACATGCAAAGGATCACACTACACCACAGTTGGCTCCGTTTCCCAACTTCCAACACCATACACTTGGACTCTGCACTCTCGGCACTGCACGAAACCCATGCAAGAAAATACGCCATCCCATTAACGTCAAGTCAAGCATCGTAGGATGACGAACGAGTCACGACCCATTTTTGGTGTGGGTGTGGGTGTGGGGGGAGGTAACCTATTTCTAGTGGCGGATTCGCTCTCCGATTTCCAATAAACATGGGGGGGTGATGGGTAGGGGGGGGGCCCACTCTCGGTTTCCGAGTGTGAACATAAAAGGGACTGGGGGAATGGGATTCCGAACCGGATGATACGGGAGGAAGACAAGCACAAGCTTAACTAAGCCAAAATGTCAAGCGTCCAAGTCGAAGTCAACCTTCCCGAGTCGCACCCCGTGCGGGCGCAAGACACGAGCTACAAGAGCATGTACCGCAAGGACCGCGATGTCGTGTGGTTTGACGAGAAGCCCGGCGTGATTCCCTGGCCGGCAAGAGAGCTGTTCAACAAGTACAGCAAGGTCCCCGAGGAGGATATCGAGAAGCATGTCATTGACCTGGTAAGCCGAATACCGATATAGTGGCAGACCGTGGCGGACCCGCTGACAGACGTAGAGGAACCGAGCGTGGGATACATTCCCCTACCCGTGCATCGGACAGTTTGATTTCCTCGAGCTACAGCTGTCGCAGCGCACGCGGCTATACTATCGACTCCTGACCAAGCTGGCAAACGGCGCCAAGTTTGTCGACATTGCGTGCTGCATGGGCTACGACCTACGGAAGCTGGTGTTTGACGGAGCGCCCGAGGAGAACCTGACCGGGGTGGAGTTGGAGCAGGGGTACATTGATCTCGGGTATGATTTGTTCAACGACCGCGACACACTCAAGGTCAGGCTTCTCCGGGGCAACATCCTGGATCCAGTGGATGCGGCGCCGTGGGCGGATCTAGGGGGGCAATATGACGTTGCCAACTTCGGAATGGTCCTACACAGCTTCACATGGGAGCAACAGATCTTCATGCTGGAGAAGGGGCTACACGTGTTGAAGAACGAACCCGGCACATCCATGATTGGCATCGCTTGTGGCAACATCAACGGCAAGGTTGAGACCTGGATGGGACGGCCGATTCCAAACCACAACCCGGAGACATTCAGAAAGCTGATGGCCGAGTTCGAGGCCAAGACGGGCACCAAGTGGGAGGTTGATGCTGCTTTGGATAATGCGATGAGCTGTCATGATGGGAAGCGGACATGGTTGAACCCTGACCTGAAGCGGTTTATATTTGAGATCACACGCGTGGCTTGATTGTCAGTGCCATTCTCGGGCCGTTCTCAGGATACTCTCAGGATATATTCTCAGCACACATTCTCACGATGCATTCTCAGGACCTTCTCATGCACGCCATAGCCCCAGAATACACTATGCAACGACTGTAAATTGGATAATAGATTGAGCTCCTCTATCCAATGCAACGCATCGCCCAAAAAAAATCAAAAAATCGTTCTGAACATCATCATCGTCATGAACATACCATGATACCCATTCGCCTTGAAGACGCCCAAAAAAAGAAATCTCTCACCACAGACTACAGCCGATTCAGCCAGAGCCAAACCACGTCCCTCTCCCCCGGAACTGTCGTTCTGCCCGTGCGGTTCCCATCCCAACCCAGATCCATCAAACGTTTGTCCAAATCCAGAGAATTCGACCCTTTTATCCCCACTCCGCAGAACCAGACCCCGTTGCCTCCTGGGATCACCTCCGTTGCCGCGATAGATGTCGGGTTCGCGCGCATTGCGGTGAAAAACTCCTTGAACTTCGTTGGAGAATGCACGAAGAACGGCTTGAAGGGGATGGGCTGGGTGCTTCCGGCGGGGATTTGCCAAGGCGGAATGATCGAGTCGAGAATGTGTACGCGCGTCCAATCCGGTGCGGCCGTGTAACGCTCCATGACCTCATCGGGTTGGAGGGTCGGCGAATACGGAGGCGGAGGAGGAGGGGGGCTCCCGTCCGGGCCAGGGATGACGACGATCTGCCAACCCGGAGGGTGCTGAACTGGAGCATGAGCTGGAGCCGGAGCGTGCTGAGCAGGCCCGCCCGTGGGGACCGGAGTCGGGAGTTGGATATAGCCCGGTGCTGGAACTGGAGCCGGGATCGGAGTCAGGAGTTGGACATGGATATAGTCCGGCAAAGGAGCCGGAGCCGGAGCCGGAGTCGGAGCCGGAGGCGTGCTCGGAAAGTGGCCGGGCATTAGAACTTGGGCCTGGGGCGTAGCTGGAGCTGGAGCTGGAGCTGGAACTTGAGCCGGGACCTGGGGCATAGCTTGAGCTGGGGCTGCAGCAGGCCGAGGCATCAGCGGCGGCAGAGGGCCATTGTCGGCGATATAGGCGGGCGGAGCTGGAGGAGAAGCGTTGGCACCTTGAGCAGGAATGACACCAGGACCGGGAGCTGCCATTTTGCTTGGAGTAACTGTCGTCTGAGCAGGAGTTGTCTGGAGTAGCAACTGGTGTGTATACGTGCCTGGGTGGGTGCCGTCGTGTTCGAGGCGGGTGTGGAGGCTCTGGAGACTCTGAAGGCTCTGAAAAGAATGAGAGTAAAGAGTGAGAACTCAGGCATCAAGAACAGCCTGGTGGGAAAGGGATTTATATACCCTCTCCAGCCAGCAGAACAGTACCCCCGAGACGAATCGAGCCATCATCAGAGTGTCGAGGCCAATTGAATTCGGGATCATAATGTAAGTGAATCAAGCGCGGTGCTCGTTTGCGTCTGCGAGTCTTGACTTCATACGAGTTA
>Ga0247765_1000170_pt1 | contig 52614 bp, 55 predicted proteins | sample UWRJL106311C6_FD_179949 | JGI IMG/M metagenome (GOLD analysis project Ga0247765, IMG submission 179949) | Plant litter microbial communities from Arlington Agricultural Research Station in Wisconsin, United States - UWRJ-L106-311C-6 | ecosystem: Environmental > Terrestrial > Plant litter >... | reverse complement strand
TTTACAAAGGTCCGCCTCGAGATCTCGAGGTTGAGATTAGACGAGCCGTTGAGACATGTCTTCCAGCCGGTTGGATTCGGGACCCGACAGGCCCTAAAACGCAACCTCGGCCACCACTTCGTACGCTTCGTCATCCTCTCCATTAATTATCACTTTCTTCGCCCCCATCTTGCAGATGGCGAGACTGGGCACCTCTGCCTCCTCTATCCAAAGTTCGTCCTCATACCTGCCCAATATCCCAGTCGCATCTATCGTCAACCTTTCTGACCTACCCCTTCCTCCCCCTCCTTTGGTCCCCTTCCTGTTTCGAACGTATATCGTATTTACAAGCGTCGCATGCAGCAGCAACGGCCTCTTATCATCGATTATCATGTCTGCCTCCAGAAAAGTCCCTCTCACCTCTTCACAAAATGCCTGCAACCTCCCCAGTGGGTCAACGGGCGATGCGTACAACACCGCGGCCTTGGCTGTCGATTGGATGCTGTACAGACCCCTCAAGGTGATCCTCAACCCCTCCTCTTCCTCCACGCGTATCCCCCCATCCGCCACTTTCTCCTCTTCGGGTATCCCCGACCCAGGTATAACAGGTAATTTTGTCCTCGCCTTCGCCCTGGCCCATATCTCCCTCAACCTCAACCCCTTCAGAATCTCCACCGCCTTCTCCAACCCCTCATTGCTCTGTCCGGCCGGGCATGGCAGGCTAAACACCCCCAGCGTGAGATGTAGCGTCCCCACGGGGCGTATAGCCTCTTCCGGTATGGCAAACCCACCCGCCCCGGCGGGTGCGCAGACATCGGCGCGGAAGGCGGTGAGAGCGCGCGCGAGGTGAGGGCGTGACCCTGTCGTGACCAGCGGGATGCAGAGGAAGTGTGTTGGCGGGTGTGATTTTGGTGGCATGATGACTGCCTCCTTATAGAAAGCGGTTCCTCCTCAACTTTGTAGGGTAGGTAGGGAGGAATGCTCTCCCGCTCTCAACAGCACCGTCGAGACTGCCCTACCCCTATAGTATAATCCAGCACCAGTCTACCCAATTACCCAACATGTATCTCGTTCGTCCGGCAATTTCTCGGGCCGCAATTGACGGTTCTGGTCGCCGGTCGAACCAGTTCGAAGAGCTCGATTCTTTTGCTCAGATCGTGTGCGTGCAGTGTCAATTCGTGGGGCGAAAATGGAGGGAAAATCAAACAAAAGGCTTTCAAGTCAGGCAGGCGCCAGGCTTCATTAGGTGAGTCATGGCACTAGAGGCGGGCGCCCCCAAGCCACTGACACCAGACCGTGCACAAAACAGTACGAGTACTGTGCCATGATAGATGCAATGAACAACATCACAAGCATGAGACCGTTTAACATCTTGGGCGAAGTAGATGAATGGTGAAAAAAATTGCGATATTTGACCATGGCGAAGTCTTGCAATGCTGGAGAAGTATACTGAAAGAACTAGACGCCCCCCGACAGCCAAACACCCCCATGAAGAACAACCATGTGGACGCCTGAGCTCATGATATCGTGAACTTGGGAATATAAGCTCTCAGAAAGCCTGATATTCACCAGTTCCTTGCTAACCAAGCCATCCAGCTTTACATCGGATTCCTGGCCAAGAAAGTGGCCATTCTCATATACCGCCTCGCTGCCCAGGTCCCATGCGTCTACCAGACCCATTCAGTAGTCCGTTCCGCCCCTGAAAGAACATGTCCATCACAGTTGGCTTCGGCCACCCTTCCTGCAGGTTGGGATGTATCGGGTTACCTAACCTCCCGGCATGAGACCCTGTTCGCACCAAAAGACAGCCATTGTTGCTCGTGCTGCCCCCTGAGACTATTGACAAAGCAACGAGAGTGGTAACCAAGGCTGTGTGTCGGGTATGGCGAATTACTCGTCTTTGATGTTAAAGAACTGGTGCATCCGCTTCTGAAGCTCGGACTTGTCGGCCTTGACTTGGGTAAGGGCTGCCTCAACCCTATTCAGGCACACTTCTTCATCAGGTTCAGGCGTGCCGTCAAGATTTTGTCGGACCCCAAACTGCTGGATGACCTGGCAGTTGTCTTTGATCTTGGTGAATCCCAACGTAGCTGACGAGCCCTTCAGGAAGTGGCCCAGCCGTGACAGTTCAGCGAGATCCTTGGAGGCGCTACCGCAAAAGTTCTGGTCAAAATTGGCAAGCACAAAAACGAAGACGGATCTTACATGGCAACATCCATCTTCTCAAATGTCTCATCCGCCTGCTCGAAAAAGTTAATCACGAGCGGCAGACTGAAATCATGGCTATCTTCGTCCATCTCCAGAATCTGGCTGAATGTAGCATCATCGACGTGCTCGCCGAACTGGACTGCGTTCGACATTGTGTCGGTGTAGTCGTCGTAGCCGTCGCACTGGGTGTAGCAACGATTGGTTAGTTCTGGGTACAAAGGATATCACCAAATCTGCATCTTTCGAGTACTCTCTCTGAGGTTAACGAACCCTATCGTCGCTGTCAGGCATGTTGATAGGATATCAAGCGCATGCGCTCGCAAGGCGCGCGATCCGTACGATAATCCAAGAGGATACAGAAAAACCAAATCAAGACCGAGTTCGGATTAGGTTTCATCACGGTTCCAGCAGCCCAGGAAGACCGCCAGAACTTAAGTAGTCGAGGCAGACCACCCCTGCGCGAGCAGACTGGGAAGAGAGACAGCGGGCGAGGTGTGGCAGCAGGGTGCTAGGAGGGAATGGAGATTGGTGTGACTTACAGCGGAGGAGGCTTGGCCGGACTTGACGGGTGCCGGAGAAAGTCGTTAATCTGCCGAATCCTGTCCAGCGGAAACTGGACAGTATGGCAGCAAGGTTTGTTGAAGGGAGGAGTGTCGGGTGCAGGGGCAAGGTGTGAGAATTTCGGATTCTATTTGCGCGTCGACGGTGAGCCTAGCGGGTTGCGGAGGAGATGAGGGGTCTAGCTTGGCGGGAGAGGTGGAGGGGGGAACAAGGCGGGATACTAACAGGTCAACCAGAACGGCCTCGGAGTAGGGAGAGAGTAGGGAAATCTCTCGCTGGTCGCGACGAGTAAGGTGCTGCGGATGGGCGCTGTTAGAGTTGGGATGGTTCAGAGAGAAACACTGACGCAGTGGGCGCAGTGAGGTGGTTTTGCTGCGGGGTGGACTACGCACCGAAGCTGGCGGGGGTGGGGAGTTCAGGATGAAGACGAAAGCCCACCAGCGGAAAGGTGATTGCGACTTACAAGCCGATGCTAGTCTAGGTGGATGAGGGCGTGTGTGGGTGGGAATCTGCGCCAGGCAGGAGAACACATGGATAGGTACAGTAGCGTTGTAGCTTGAAAACGGGCCGGACTATTGAGCTTGAGACCGTCCACCAGGCACCGTAAGGTGATATGAAGCAGCAAGTTTCGCTTAAGTACCCTATAGCTCCAACAATTCCATGTCCTTCTCTTTGTCCCTCATTGCTGTATGACGGTGTCCACTAGAGGCAAATATTTCTCCCAGCCCAGCCCGACCCAAGCCCGTCGCTCACCGGGTCTGCTCGACGCGCCCCATTTCGTCTGACAGTGGTCGCTGGACCTGTACCAGTTGATGGAAGGAAGGAAAACCTCGGATTGGCCATTGAACAGCGATTCAGGGACCAAGACCCTTGGACACGATTCTGCAAGCCCCACTCCCGCGGCGCGGGGTTTGTTCGTTGTTTCCAGCCATGGGGGCTGCCATGAGTTGCCATGGCATAATAGATGGGCTTTTTTTGCTCTCAGACGGTTGAGCCAGTGTCGAGAGGGAAGGTGGTTGTTTGTTCATCGGTTTGACATATGTGCACCGGAACATGCATGGCACTGTTAACAGCTGTGTTATGCTGGGTCAGACAGCTACGATCGGCACACCAAGTCATGGTGCTGCTTTGTCCGCTTCATCGGTTTGGTAGTAGCTGGAGCCGTCACTAAGGGCACGACAGAACAGATCCGAACTCTGAGGCTTCAGCCGCACTTTGATCAGCACGACCATCGCCCCAAGGTAAAAGCTCTCCTGAAGGCATCCCTGAGGCAATTTCCGCTACACTACACTACTTACGACTGAACTGGCACTCCAGGCTGCCGAGCTCGGCACTCCCTTGCCGTTCCGTTCAGACTCAGTTTGTTTGCCGGGGTCGTGTAGGAGGTGGCCACGAGGTTTAAGTAGCACCAAGGGCTTGCAGAAACAGGCCTAGCCTCTTGGACCCTCAGCGGGCAGCCACTCAGCTGGCCACCGCAGTACGTAGTTCTTTCAAGAAAGAGGATGCATGCCCATTGGAAATAGGAAGACGACTTGAGCGCTTCTGGGTTGCGGCATGGAATGAGGGCGTGAAGGGGCCCAGCCCCTCAGAGGGGGAGCCCACGGGCAGTGCCCATTTAGGGGTTTTGACTTCCCATCAATTCCATCACCCATGCAGCACCGAGTGGGGTGCGACCTTTTTTTTTTTTACCGACGTCATTCCGCCTGCCCTAGGTTCCACAATTTGGCGTCATCGGGAACACTACAGCTGCATAATTTCTTGGCTTGTCCTCGCCTGCACCACTCTGCAAAATTGACTGTGTCGCCTAGCCCTTGAACGACAGTGTGGAGCCAGCCCTTATAGTACACGAGTTCTAAAGTGTATATAGCTGTACGGGTTATCTAGATTTCTTCGTCGTGCCCGTTGGAGATATTTCTCGTTTTTCTTCTCTACGTTGCGGGACTTCAAAATAAGGTAGGTACCCGTAGATACTTTACTTAGGTACTTGCACTTAATGGGAACACACAATAACGTTAACTATCGTTTCAAGGCAGTTGTTTCAGCGGAGTCGCCACCTAAGGTCTGTGCCAAGACAAGATGAAAATATTTTATTTATCACTCTCTACACGTATTAGCTATCGTATCTGAATCTTTTCTCTGCCTTTTTCCCACGATTTCTGGGTCTCGTTGACATCCCATCTGCTCCACGACAGAATGATGGCGCCAAAACCTATGCGAGCCGTTGGCTAGTAATGCCGCGAACCCTACATAAAGCTACAATGGTACTTGGTACTTTGGGGGGAAATAGCTCACAAGGATGTTCATTTGTTCCTCACACCAGCTGACCGGGTATCGGCACAGCGGATTATCTCGACCGGAACCACCATGCCGAGCACTGACAATGGCTCCCACGAGTTCTCCTTTCTCTAGGCGGGGATGAGGATCCGCAGTGTGTTGTGTCTGCTTCGTACCCCGCAACTCGGTTGCCGGCCGCTCCGCCATGTATTCCGGGCCTTGGCGTCGGCTGTCATCTTGTTTACTGCGATTCATGATAGGACGCAAGATTGACCAGGACAAAGGCCGGCAACAAAGGAAAAAACCAAGAGTACCAGATCAAGCAGCCCGCGAGGGCGACGGCGCTCTCCATCAGATGGAGATCAAGCAAGATTCAGTATGTTAGATTCGATCTAGACCGAGTCGAGTTTGCCCCTCCTGTACCTGTTAGTTACGGCACCCACCAAGCGTATCTAGGGTAGTATAGCTAGCCCAAAACCGAAGGACGGGTTGCTGTTGGCATCTCCTGTGTGTACAATGAACACAACACGGCGACTTTTCGTATCGCACCCCCTCCCCCCCCCCAGGCCAGTACCGCCACGGAAAGCCTTGGCCCATTCTCCGTTTCCAGCGTCACGATTCCACGAAGAAATGCCGCTTCTTCCTGCCTGGCAGTCATACTAAGCGTCAGACAACAGCCCAATGCAGCCCTTCGGCGGAGCCGGACAAGCCTCCAAGCGCTCAACGATTTGGTTGCCGCTCGTGCAAGTACTTGCGGCACATGAAGTTGCCAAGTTTGACAGGAGAAGGCCTGACGGTGCTAGTGCACCTTAGTCGGTGACCAGCGCTCACTTCCCGGCGTTCAATTCAACTTCAAATAAGCAACCAAACTCGCATCTTGGTGCCTCGAACACAAATCTATGCTGATATAGCCCGGAACGTCTAACCCTCCTGCAGCTCTCCCTGATCTGCTGTTTTTTCTTGCCAAAGTAAACGCTAGCCTAGTTCCCCGGACAGAAAATATGTATGTGTAACGACCCCCTTCCTTTTCGATTCTCCAAACACCAGGCATCCTAGCCTAGCTCCCGGCGTCTGCCATAGACGCCTCGCCTCCGTTCCATTGTTTTTGTTGTTGTCTTATCAGCAGGGACACGGGGCCATAGAATTCCCGCCAGGCTGCATACTGCATAGTGACACGCCGAAAACCTGTTTTTGCCCGGCCATGAACCACTCATATGCCCCCAGCCGGTGCGGCCGAACCAAATCAAATATCCCTTCCAGCTGGCGCGTTCCCTTGTACAGTGTCTGCAATAACATTGGGTTGCTAGAATATTCCATCGCCGGAGGATGGAAGTGAGAGGGCTTGTGTGTGGTTGGGATAATCAGGATCAACTATAGGAGATGCCCTCGAGCTTTGTTGAAGGGGGCCTGCAGGTGATAAGACCGGTTCTGGACCGAGACTCGTGAAGGCCCAATCAACCCTATCCGAATGCAGCGCAGCTACGGGCCGCGATGGCTTGCTAGAAAGAAGCATACACCTGAGGAAGGCCGAGCATGTAACATGCTATCTTCAGAGAAGCACTTTGGAAGCGACTTGCAGCAGCCAAGCAGCGTCATGCCACCCACCCTCATTCTCTTTAGGAGGGGGGATTTGTTCTTGCATCGGCGTCGTGATGCCTTCGAAGTGTCGAACATTGGCTGAGCGACTCGGTTGGTGTCCCTCCACATCATCTAGCTCTCCTTCGGTGTCATCCGCATCCGACTCCTCTGAATTCTCCTCCACAGAAAACAACTGAACACCGAGCACGCTTCCGAACCACGTTCCCATTCCTCCATTGCCCTTCTTGACCAGCCGCCTCACATATGCCTCATCCGCCACGCTTGTGTCATATTCGTCGCCAGCTTCGAGTGTCTCGTCTAGATTAACAAAATCAGGACCAGGAATCGAGTTCTCGTCCTCCTGGCCTGCATCAGCAGGGAAGTACCCATCTGCTGACTGACCCTCGGGTGGCATCATGAGTTGGCTGCGACTGCCCGTTCGGCTTTGTGACCGGCTGCCGTAGCGGCTATAAGGCGGCGAGGAAGTATGGTCACCGTCGTCGTAGGCCCCTACGCTCTGCCGTCGACTGCTCCGTGTGCTCTCCCCGCGACTTGCTACACGCTCCAGAGCCAACTCTCGATCAAATACTCCATCGTCGGGGTCACACAACCCAGCCAGGCTTGTTGAGCTAGCGCGGGAAACGAGCCAGGCCTGGCCCTTAGACTCGCGCGTTTCGGACGATATAAGAGCCCCGGCCCGGAGTAGCCAGTCCGAATCTTGAGTACGAGGTTCTGGGTCATGGCTGCGGCGCCTGAAAGTAGGTGAAACGAGCTGTCGATGGTGGTGAAGCTTTCCTCCTGTAGAAGCAGGGAGATGTGTCGCGGACTTGCTCTTGGGGAGGCGGGAAGAGGACGAAGGGACCGAAGTTGTGCGGCTTCGTGAATGGGAAGAGCGGGCCGGTGATCGGGAAAGGAGCCGTGGGGTGGTCGGAGCTGACTTTCCCTGGAGGTAAGAGGGAGTAGCGGGCACCAGGTCGGCATATTCGGTGTCGGTATCGTCTTGCAAGGGGAGTTTGGAGGTCAGGGGTGCCAGGGAGAGGTAGTTGAGGTTACCAGTGGATCGGTTCTTGCGACGCGCCGCGCTCGCGTGCTGATTGTATGCCACGTCCATTGTGCAGCACTTGCTTTGATTGATGGCTATCGTAAATGGGTTCAGGAGTAACAATGAGAAAATTGAAGCGTACTGTACGAGAGTGACTGTGAATTTTTAAGTACGGGTCTCTCAAGGAAGCTCGAGTTAAATCGGGCGTCTGACCTGACTGTCCGGCGATCTTGAAATGGCATTGGATGCTTCCCTGGGTGCGGTGGCACTTGCATTTCAACTACACCAACTAACTAGTCTGCGGCGTCGGCGAGTACCAAGAAGATGGCGTGCCTGTGATTCGCTACGGTTGGGAGTGCAGGGATATGTAGTGCCTGCCGAAACTTTCGAGAGGACCCGGAACCTCTCTCGACCACCCGATTTTCGGCTATGGAAAGGTTAGCGGGGTATTTTCAGCAAACTCGAACCTATCGCGAGCCAACACTTACTGACTGAACTAATTGTTGGATGTTAAACTCTAACGGATAGATGCGCAGCTTTGCGCGGAATAACTTAGCAGAAGGCAAGGGCTGTCGATATGGAAGTAACACCGGTCGATTTCTATCTTGTCTGACTCGCGGCCTGAAGTGTTTGAGCGCAGTTCACAGCGGGCCGAAGTCCAGCGTAATTTGTGTGGGTTCGGGTGGCCTAGAACTTCAATTTTCGCGCCCTAACCAGACTTGCCAGACCGGTTTTCGCCACCGCCTCCCAGGTGCCCAACTGCCTTCCATTTTCAGCCCCCCGAAATTCCACTTTGGAGACCGATATTTCCCGAAGCCCTAGCCCATTGAATGACTGCGCTTTTGTCAGGCCAGTGAGGTGGGAGACCGAGCCTTGTCACATTCTATTATGCGGAACCTTCGAAATATCGGGCGCGGCGTCTTCAGAGCGGCACCTAACGCTCCACGCATCACAGCCTCGTGCTGGGATGCTGCTAGGGACGAGCTCGTGATTGCCTATGGACCAACTGCCGATACGTCGAGGATTGAGCTAGTCAGGCTTTCCAGGGATTTATCTCAGTCACCCTCATGCCTGTAAGTGAACTGATCACCTAGCCCCAATCTGATCTTACTCCTTGCCTATTCCTGACCGCATCGCTGCTCTCTGTAATGTGTCTAAAAACGGTTCATATAGTCTGCCGAGAACGATCGCATCATGGGATGCTGCCAGTCCTAACCCTGATGGCGGACCTGACACCATTAGGATGCTGCATCACAGCAGTGACACTCTCACAACCTACGTCATCATGGCTGGTGGTGACATTGTCACCATCACCGAGGATGATGATGCCAGCGCTTCCAACGAGGCTCATGTTGAGATCGTTGGCACTCTGGACCCGTCCATAGCCGCTGCTCGTTGGTCGCCCGACGATGAGCTGCTCGTTGTTATCACTGGTAATGGGAAGGCCGTGTTCATGAGCCGCGAACTCGATGTTATTACCGAGACCGCCTTCAGCGTAGATGATTTCAAATTGTCAAAGCACGTTTCGGTCGGCTGGGGCAAGAAAGAAACTCAGTTCCAAGGAAAAGGCGCCAAGGCAAAGGCACTCCGTGATCCCACCATTCCCGAAAAGGTTGATCAAGGCACAAGGAGCGCCTACGACGATGGCAGATGCAGCATCAGCTGGAGGGGCGATGGTGCATATGTTGCCATCAACTACCTCGAGGATGGTGTGCGCAGGGGAATTCGAGTCTTCAACCGTGATGGCGAGCTCGACAGCGTTAGTGAGCCTGTCGACGGCCTCGAGGGGGGCTTAAGCTGGCGGCCGGAGGGAAATCTGATAGCCGGTATCCAGCGTCTGGCCGACCGTGTTGATGTTGTTTTTTTCGAGAGGAACGGACTCCGGCACGGGCGATTCCCACTCCAGTTGCCCAAGGACGCCCCTGAAGTCCTTGACCTGTTGTCACTTGAATGGAACTCGGATTCGGGCGTCCTTGCCGTCATTATGAAAGATAGGATACAGCTCTGGACCATGGGCAACTATCACTGGTATCTGAAGCAAGAGATTCATTGTGGCCCGTACGAGGGCCAGGTGCCTCGACTTTCCTGGCACCCAGAAAAGCCTCTCCTCCTCGCCGCTGTGTCATCAAGTAGGTTTAATCATTTCTCCAGACGTTGCGCCCCGACGTTAACTCACACACTCTGTAGAGAAGGTAATTTCCGATGAATACATCCTCGCTGTCTCGAGGGGAAGCACAATTCCTCCCAACGACTACGGGACCGTGGCTGTTATCGACGGACAGACGATCAAGATTACCTCGTTCCGAACGGCAAATGTACCACCCCCCATGGCAATGGCCGAATTCGAAGTTGGGTCCCCTGCCATCGACGTGGCATTTGCAGGCGACTGTACCGCCATTGCTGTACTCCACCGCGACGGACTGAACATCTATGATTTTGATTCCAGATGGCCGCGTCTATCGAGCCCGAGATTGCAGACAGTGGAATTTGAGCGGGCACTTTCAGTTTACGAGGAAGCCCCCCTCCAGGTTGCTTTCTCGGGCCGACACGAGATATATGTGTTGAGAGAAGGTGCATCCGAACCAAGTCTTCTTTGCATCTCAAGTCGACCCGGCCGCGATAGTAAGACACGCCAGGATATGTCCACTTCTTCAGCCATCATCTACTCGTCCATTGACGGTATTGTCGTCCAAGATGCCCTTGGTAACCTGCATCGTATATCCAGTCTAGACTGCCAACCGATGCCCATCAGATTCTCCAGCCTCTTACCGTGGGCGAGCTTTATCACCCAGGATGATAAGCGCTTCGCTTTCGGGCTGTCTAGGAATGGCCACCTCTACGTCAATTCTCGGCAACTGGCGAGAAACTGCACTTCATTCATCGTGACGCCCAGCCACCTCATATTTACAACGAGTAGCCATCTTGTCAAGTTCGTGCATCTGACTGGATCCGAAGATGGTGGGTATCTAAGCCCCTGGTCTGTTGTTTCTCTCTAACAAGTACAGAACTGGACGTGCCTCAGGACGATCCTGAAAACGATGAACGGTGTCGAAGCATCGAGCGCGGTGCAAAGCTTGTTACGGCCATGCCGACCAGGATGAACATTGTCTTGCAAATGCCTAGGGGCAACCTCGAGACTATCTTTCCTCGGGCGATGGTGCTGGCAGGCATCAGGCAACTCATCGAGGAAATCAACTACGGGGCGGCGTTCTCAACCTGCAGGGCACAGAGAGTGGACATGAACATCCTCTACGACCACCGGCCTGCGCAGTTCTTGGAGAATGTTGGCGTTTTTCTTGACCAAGTCAAGGATGCTGCCAGTATTGATCTGTTTCTCTCGTCGCTAAGGTACCATTGTCATTTCTGAGAATTTCCGTGACATTATGCAAGCTAACGACACCTAGGGACGAGGATGTTACCCAGACGATGTACAGAGATACCAAGTCTAGGGCCGCTACCTCGGAGTTAGAATCCAGTGTATCACAGCCTGGGAAGGTCAACGCCGTTTGTGACGCGGTCCTCCAGAAACTGCGCGCCCAAAAAAACGCCAACCTTCAAAACATCATCACCGCTAACGTTTGCAAAGACCCACCTGCAGTTGACAATGGCCTTCTTGTCGTGTCGGAGCTCATGGAGGAGGACGAAAGGTTGGCCGAGCAGGCTGTCGAGCATATCTGCTTCCTTGTCGACGTCAACAAGCTTTTTGACCATGCACTGGGCCTTTACAACCTGGATCTTACTCTCCTTGTCGCGCAGCAGTCCCAGCGTGATCCGCGGGAATACCTACCATACATCCAAGAACTGCACAAGATGCCGCCCCTAAACCGCCAGTTTGCGATTGATGACAAATTAGAGCGGAGGGAGAAGGCATTGGGCTACCTCAAGGAGCTCGGAAACATTGAGGATCTCGAGAAGTACGTGGTCAAGCACAGTCTTTATCAGCAGGCACTGGGGCTTTATCGCCACGACGAGCAGCGTCGCAGAAGCCTCACTCGCCTCTACGCAGCATACTTAAGATACACTTCCCGGTTTAGAGAAGCCGGTTTGGCCTACGAGTCACTCGGCGACTTTTCCGAGGCGGTTGACTGCTATGTTAAGTCAGGCGCAACGTGTTGGCGTGAATGCCTCTACGTTGCCCAACAGCAAGACCCACCAGTAGCCACCGAAACGCTCCAGGAAATCGCCAGCACTCTTGCAGACGCCCTTTGCGAGGCCAAAGACTACGCTGCAGCGGCCACAATCCACATTGATTACCTCGGTGCTGTTGAAACCGCCATCCAGTGCTATTGCAGGGGCTATTTATTCGCTGACGCTCTGCGTCTCGCCGTTCTCCACAGGCGTTCCGATCTCCTGGAAAGTGCCATCGATGCCGGTCTCGCCGACGCTTTCTCGAACAGTACCGAGTTCCTTGCAGATTGCAAAGCGCAGCTCAAGGCCCAGGTTCCGCGCATCGCTGAGCTACGCAAGAAGGCCCGCGAGGATCCCCTAGCGTTCTACGAGGGCGAGTATTGCCGCGCCGGAGAGGATATCCCGGATGACATATCGGTTGCAGCGAGCTCCGGGATGAGTACCAGCGCGAGTTTGTTTACACGGTACACCGGCAAGGGTGGTAGTGTTGGCACCGTGGGAAGCAATGTGTCCCGAGCGACAAGCAAGAACCGAAAGCGGGAAGAGAAGAAGCGGGCACGCGGGAGGAAAGGTACCGTTTACGAGGAGGAGTACCTGGTCAACAGCGTGCGGCGGCTGGTGGAGCGGGTTGAGAGCATCAAAGGGGAGGTGGAGAGGCTGGTTTTTGGCATGACGAGGAGGGGAATGGCTGAGCGGGCGCGAACCATGGAGGAGCTAATGTGTCAGGTCATCGAAGGGTGTCGACTTGCTGTGAAGGAGATTTGGGTTGAGCAGGAAGTCGATAGGACAGATAATCAGTCTCGGGCTTTGCATGAGGGTGAAGGGGTGTGTAAAGCCTCCGGAGGGGAAGGTGTGCTCCAAGAAAGCCTGGAAGCCATGAGAGCCAAGCAAGAGCCTCCAGTTGTGAAGGAATTTGTTCGGCTGGAGCTTCTTGGTGAAAAAAGATGAAGAAATAACCCTAGAGAGGAGAAGTACGGGAAAAACTGACCGCTACTTTGATATCTTGTTGAATACTAAGTGGCACCCCATCCTTGTGAGCAGTTACTGGCGCATTGTTATTATCTCCTACGGGCTTTTGCGTTGGACACTACTTCGTACCGGTTTTTCTCAGTGAGGATGGTTTTCCAGGCAGCTTTTTGATCTCTGCCATCACTGTAGCCATAGTGCAGTGTAAAGGCAGCTTCAGTACGAAGTATCGCTATCGAGAAATATCAAGCTATATGAGTGGGCGGACCTAACAGTGGTCTTTGCGCTGTGGCGACCAATCCAGTTCCCTTGTACATAGGTTGGCTGGGTCTAGGTCTAGGAGACCGCCATAAGCCAAGCCTAACAAGACAAGCTAGGATCTGACCCTCCAGGCAAACCAATTTAAAGCCGCCCAAAATTTGTTCAAGCTCAAACCAAATTTTTACCTGGTCGGCTTGAATACAGTCCAACCCCTGAAAGATTGTTCGTGCGGTACTTTACGGCTTGGCTACATGCAGCCTGTGGATCAAAACTGCCCTGGCATTCTTTTTCTATTTTTGAGGTGTTGATGATGGAAACTTGAGGCCTCAGTGAAGAGGTTCAAGACCTTAGCGAGTATATCTCAGGGCCTTGAATATTGGAATTAAGGCCTAAATATTCTACCTTAACCCGCTGCAGAACAACTTCCCAGCTGTTCATATACTGCACATATCCCTCCTTGATATTCACTAAGCCGCACGCTAACAATCTTTCAGGGGTTGGATTGTATCTTGGATATTTCGCATATTGGGAATCACGTGCTGGGCTTGGAAGCCCAGCAAGCCAACTCAGGTATCGAAAAAAGCTTGCAAGATTTGCCAAAAGTGGTCAAGCCAACCCAAGTTTTGCCCTGGCTTGGCTCGTCTTAGCTTGTGCCGGTCTCTGGCTGGGTCAGTAAATGGTGGGTGGGGGCCCCAAAGTGTAGATGGCGTCGATCTTGCTTGATGGTGGCCAACGGCTCAAATGGTTTGAAATTGCAATGCTCAATTGTGGTTGTTCGAAAATTTACGGAGCATGTGCCACTGCGTGGCCCATGCTTCTGTGGCTCTCACACCCCTGAACAAACCTTGCCAACCTCGCTGAGAAAAGCCAGGGCACGCACTTCCGTTGTGGGGCTGCCCAACCTAGCCCCGCACACTCTGCTATTCGCCGCCTGTTACGGCCTGGAATTGACCGGGTAGAATCCAGAAATTTTCTAAGCTCCCGCCGGAGAACATTTTTTGCCAGCGCGAGAACTAAATATCAGATTTCCACAGGACTTGGGAGTCACGTACAGCAGAGCACGCAACAATGGCACCGGAACTTCGGAAGAGGAAATCAAAGAGTTCGTATTTTTCTCCTTTTTTATGCTCGGAAAGATGCACTAGAATCGAGGACTGATTCTATATGGCACCTAGGTGCGCTTCCCTCTCCGCCGGGAAAGCAGGCGGCGACGACCAAGAAAGGAGCCGTGGAGGTGAAGGCTCCCAATATTGAGAAGCGAAAAGGTCTGTTATAACTGATCGTTTATCATTCTCTGTGGCATGTTGGGCTGAGAATTTGTCCCCGACAGCGAACGAAGATGCCTCTCCCGTCGCAAAGAAGAAGCAGAAGGCAACCAAGGGACCCAACATCGCCGCTGCGAAGCCTGTCAAGGAGATAATTGAGAAAGAAGCACCCAAGAAGTCGGCGCTGAAAAAAGAGAAGTCCTCCAAGAAACAGTCGAATGGGAAGTCTGAGGAACCGGCGGCGGACGAGTCTATTCCCTCTGATAATGAAAACGAAGATATCGACGCCGATACCCAAGCCCTTGTGGAGACTCTTGACGGGAGTGACGAGGCGGATGCAGACAACGACAAGGAAGTCGGCACATATAAGAGAGGCCAGAACGTGGGCAAGATTCCCAAGGCAAGGAAGGGAGCCAAGGCAGTCAATGGCGCAAGCGGCAGCGGTAAACCAGGGGTAATGTATCTGGGCTCAATACCGCACGGCTTCTACGAGCACGAGATTAGGGAATACTTCAGTCAGTTTGGCGACATTACGCGGCTGCGCGTTGTCCGCAACAAGAAGACAGGCGCGAGCCGACACCGCGCCTTCGTCGAATTTGCCGATACCGAGGTTGCCGACATTGCGGCCCGTACCATGGACAACTACCTGCTTTTTGGTCACATCCTCAAGGCCAAGGTGATTCATCCCGACCAGGTCCACCGCGAGCTCTTCAAGGGGGCTAACCGACGGTTCAATGTTGTTCCGTGGAATGCCATGCAAGGCCGACACTTACAAAGGCCACTCGCCGAGTCAAAATGGGAGGGCAAAATTACAAAGGAGGAGCAGCGCCGGGTTGCAAGAGCGGAAAAACTCAAGGCACTAGGGTACGAGTTTGAACCGCCTGCGCTGAAGGTGGTAGCGGCCAAGGAGCAAACACAAATCGAGTATACGAGGGAAGAAATGGAGAAAGCTGTGGAGGTACCGAAGGTCAAGCAGATTGAGGAAAAGGGTGGGGAGGTCAAAGAGGCTGAAGAAACAGCAACTATCTCTACACTGAAGACGAAAAAGGTGAAGGCATCAAAGGTCAAGAAAGTCAAAGCTTGAGCGGTTGAATTCATGTTCAGCGAATGGTAAATTCAATAACCAACAATATTGGGACTTGATGTATATACAAAGCTTTTTGTCTCTGGACGCCGTGATAATCTGGTGCTGTACACATTATATTCGCGTATTCATCTCCTTGGGATGAGCTGAATGTGCGCGCCAAGCGAACCTGGGGGACCTGTGGGAGGAAGGTTTACCAGGATTATAAGACGCAAGCTAGGTTTTTTTCTACTTCTGCCCATTGGTGAACTTGCCATCGTGGTGATTCCGCGCATGTCCGGTACCAAGGCGAAGGTTTGATATGTATGGAGAAGAAAAGAAGAATCCTCCAGAGAAAAGCTTGCTGTATTGGTGTTTAAACCTAGTTCAGAATCCACTCTAGGCCTTACGTAAGCATTCAAACACAAATGCATTGTCCATCTTGTCCCCTTTAGGCTTGGAGAATTCCGGATCCTGAAACACACCTTGGAGGATCTCTGGTTTGTTGTTTCCGGGTTGTAGCGGGATTGGACGGATTGAATGATGGCCAGATCGGGAGCCTGTTGACAAGCACAAGCGATCTAAGGTGATAATTACAATCATGACGGAAATTTCTTTCCGTAGTATTTCAAAGACTTCCAACGCTAGGCCTTGCGGGCTGGTCTCTTCAAGGAAACCTTTGCATTTTAACCCTTGAGGTGAGATGAAGAAGCTTTCCCATCCGTTTCTCCGGCTTAGTGTCTCGGGAGGCTTTCCTCATCTTCAACATCTTTGGGCATGTGATATTTGACCCGTTCGTTTGCTCATATTCTTGTTTGATCAAGATGATGAGGGCGGCTCAAGGTAAGACAAAGGGAATGTGTTTATTTGTAGCCAGAGGTAGTGTGCATCGTTGGTAGTGGGTGGCTCTGAGGTTGGGGTTAATCGTTGTTTAAGACACATACAAAATACGGGAAACGTGGAGGGAATTTGGTGACGGATGCCAAATTTTTTGTTGCTTTTGCCACAAAACGAAACGCTCGCCGTCACCCTGCCCCCACCTACCTTCCTTTCCGGGGTATCTGTGAAAGCGACACAATTGTTTTCGACCGTGGTGGCTTCTCAGACCAGACAGTCATGTCTTCTGTACCGACGACTTCCGTCCAATCACAAGGTACGTCCAAACACGCACGCCAAAAAGAGATGTCGTCGAATGGAAGCTGGTGGTGGGCTCGGTTCTCGTTAGTGGGCTGCATGCACTAACCTTGAGGGCGATTGTCGCCGCAATTGGGACACAGCTTCTTCCGTCGCGGCATTTGGAAAGAAGAGGGCCAACAAGAAGAAGAAGAACAATCAGACGACGAGTTCTACTGCTGCTGCCACTCCTGCTGCCAACACCGTGAGCACTACGGCTAAGTCTAGTCCCTTAGCTGTCGATCCAGTGGGGGAGGATGGCGCCGAGCTCGACAACATAGAAGACGAGCCAGAGAGTCCGAATTTGGTATGCACGATCTGTCCTCGACATTTTTCTTGTCCTTTTTTTCATTACCAGTTTCCTGCCTCTTTCAATCCGCGCCATGCGATGGCTGACTGACGTGGTTCATTGGCGCAGCAAGCAATGACCAGCGCAGTGGACGACTCGGAAACGAAGGCAAACGAGGACCGCAGCACAAATGGCCACGTCAACGGGCACCCACCCACGACCGATACAGCCAGTGTCAAGCTAGAAGCCATGTCGCAAGATCGTGAGGCCCTGAGGGTCGAAGTAGAGGACCTGCGACGGCAACTCGAGAGCCTACGAGAAACGCACACACAAGAGGTGGTGCAGCTGAAGACAGACCTGGAGGAGAGCGAGTCGGCGAAGACCCATGCCGAGACACAATACCAGACTTTGTTGGGGCGCGTCCAAACGATCAAGGAAACACTAGGTGATCGTCTCAAGCGGGACAAAGAGGAACTGGAGAAAGCCAACATCCGCATAGAAGAGCTTGAGACACAAAATGAGGAACTACAGCAGGCATCACGCGCCGGCAAGGAGGAGACGGTACGGCTGCGTGCCGAAGTACAGGAACAAGGGCGCGAGCTGGCCAGTTTGCGCAGCAGGACGAACCTGTCACAACAGAACTGGATGAAGGAGAAGGAAGACATGACGAGACAACTACAACATCTGAAGAGCGAACTCGATACTACGACCAACGCCATGGGCGAGTGGGAGGTCATAGCTTTGGAAGAGCGGGCGGTACGTGAAGGTCTAGCAGAGAAGGTGGTCGATTTAGAAGAGCAGCTTGCCACAACGCGCGAGTTGTACGAGAAGGCTACAGCAGATCGAGATACCCAGGCGCGAGCCACGGATGGGCTGCAAAGAGCCCTACAGGAAATTCAGGAGGCGCGGAAGAAGGAACTACGAGAGATGGTCGAGACCGCAGAGGAACAGGCTCAAGTCATGAAGAGCAGAGTACAAGATGCCGAGGCAAGGGCTGCCACTGCGGAAGCAGCAAAAGAGTCTCTATCCAAAGAGCTCGAACGGACAGCACCATTCGAGAAGGAGGTGAAAGAGAAGAACCTGCTAATCGGGAAGCTACGGCATGAGGCCATTGTTCTGAACGACCATCTCACAAAAGCCCTGAAATACATCAAAAAAACGAAGCCCGAAGAAACGATAGACAGGTCAGTCTAGCGCCCCCAACTCTCGCTACTCATATGCAGTTCGCTAACCTAGAATATGGATAGGCAAATTGTAACCAACCATGTCCTCCAGTTCCTTGCGCTCGACCGCTCCGACCCCAAAAAGTTTCAGATTCTCCAGGTTATAGCGGGCCTGCTGAACTGGACTGACGAACAGCGGGAGCAAGCCGGCCTAGCAAGGCCGGGCACCTCCGGCCACACCCTTCGCCTACCCACTTCACCATTCCACCGCACGCCGAGCTCACCGGCCCTCAACTCCGATTTTTTTGCCGAACCGACATCGGCCTCCGGCAAGGAGTCGCTTGCCGATCTATGGGCCGGCTTCCTTGAGCAAGAGGCGGGACTGGGTGGCATTCATGCCCCATCCCGAAAAGATAGCACCTCCAGCGTGGCGACAACAACGACAAGGCCAGATACGCGAGGGGTATAGCGAACCCGGGCTTCGACGTCGGCGTTGCCAAGTACCAGAGAGAGCGGGGCGGATGATAGGACTATTTAATCGGTAGATAGATAGACGGAACGAGACGACATTACCCTTTACCATGCTTAATTTTGCTAATGGGATATTGAAGTGTGGGATGATACATCCTCCCCAAGACTACGGGGGGCTCCTATTCCTTTCCGTAGACGTCTGTTCTTCCACTGGCTTCCTGGCGTGAGATGAACCATTGGGGAGGCGTTATATACATGTTGCATATGTCTGGAGAAAAAGGGCAGGGAAAAGAAAGCTGGAGAAATGTTTCATCGCCGAGGACCGCTATGCAGATTCGTTTGTAGTGAATGAAGACAACGAAGATTATGATGTCCCGGTCGCTAGCTGTTACGTTTTGCAAAATCCAAGATACAGCACTCCCAAGTTCCCCACTAAACTATGGACCGGCTCCTGGCCTTAGCACGCTTTGTGCATACATCTCGGCGTCCCGGGTAATGGTTGTGATATCAATGCGGTTCTGCAACGCATCATTGACCCCCTCGATCACATCCCGGTCCTCCATAACGTCTCGCATCAGCCGCACCTCATGACTCCAATACGCGGTGCCACGGGTACGCAGTTCCTCGTCCCGGATCACTGTATTCTTGATGACACCGAGGGCATTGATCTTGCCCTTGACGCCCGCCAGGTTCCGCACTGCTGCATCCACCCGTTCGGCCGCCGTGGGTGGGTTGACAAAGGCACGGTTCGTCGCGCTCAGATACATTAACCAGCCGATGCCTGCATCCAGCGAGGCTAGAAATACCAGCCTCCACACGCGAGCCTTCCAGTAGAAGAAATCCAGCTCCGGCAGCCGCAGCGCCCGACTGTTGAGCTGGTGGTTGTAACCGGCCACCAGATAAACGTCGAGCATCGCTAGCGCCGCACCTCCAATCATGACCGTTGTCCGCCAGGATGCGCCCTCCCGCCCCGCAAGTAGCTGCGATGTCACCAGAGCTAAGACGACAAGGTTGAATAGATGCAGCGCAGCCAGGCCCGGCAGCGCGTAGAGGAGGTATGACTGCGGATTGTCAGCGGTGCAGAATGGGCAGTGCGCGAGCACGCCCGGGCCGAACTGCAAGTAGAGCAGGCGGCTCTCGAGGTTGATGAAGCGGACACGGAGGGCGGCGTCGGTGGGGGTGAGGGCGCCATTAGGGCGGAGGGAGGCGAGGCGGGTGAAGAGGACGTCGACGGGGATTTGGAGACGCGACTGAGTCGTGGCGAAGACGTTGTCTGGTGAGAAGACGGGGAGGGTGCACAGGAGGTAGACGACGGCGACGATAAAGAGGATGGCGAGGGCGCGTGACACCGCGGCCGGCAGGGGCCGAACTTTGAGCCCGTAGGCGCGCGGCGCGTTGCGCACGTTGCGGTAGTAGTTTAGGGCTTTCGGGAGGAGCATGGGCCCGAAAAAGATGAGGAACGACTTGATGCTGATGGTGGCGTTAGTCTGCGCGTTTTGAAGGAGGATATATGCAAATAAAGAAACAGCTTAGCTTGCCTTCCCCATGGAATGCCCATTGTTGCGGTATTTAGGCCCCTCACGAGGCTACCTTGTGTATGGTTTGTGAGGTAGTGTCGACATCGAGGTGCTGGCTCCGGACTGGATGTCTTTGTGCTAAACCCCGAGTGCCACGAGATGCCAGTTCGTCCTTTGTGCCACGCAAGGCTGACGGATGGTGGTGGTTGGGTGGCCTGTTTGGGTGGGGGTTGCACAAACCCCGCCAACCAGAAGCAGCCAAAGCGCCGTGCCCCACCACGCTTGATCGCCGTTTATATTTTCCGTCCCTATAAATTTGTGACTTCGCATCAAATTTTCACCCTCTCAATCCCTCCCTCATACTGCATAAAAGGAGTTTGGATCAGATATTTCCCAACCGCAACACATCGCTTCCGCGAATCTTATATTTATAATTCCGTCCTCGTTGGGCATGAATATACAACGTTGTCCTTAGTTCGAACTTTGCGACGTGAATCGTCTCCACGACTGACACGAGTTTGGCACTTTCGAAGCTTTCGCGACCCCCTTCTCGGGACTCAATGGTCGAGAGAGTCAATATGTTGCCTAGATCGAGCCCAAGTACTCTGCCAAGAGTCATCTCACGTAGTGTTGCAGAACCCCAGCTCCGGCTATGAAGAGTTTTGCGTCAAATGGATGAGAGACATGTTTTTCATAAATTGCCAAACGATTCAAATATCCTTCTTCTCTGCGGAAGTTGTTGTCGGTTTGTTTGTCATAGGCACGGCCCGCTTTTTGTGGTTAAACGCCGCCACCAACCCCACGATGCCCACAACCGTCTCGAATATGACCTTCAACATCCCGTAACATGCCCATTGCCACACAACGATGCTGACACTGCCGAGCGGCGCTCTCGGGAACGACGCAAACCACTCGACATAGTAAGGGAACCACCCATAGGGTAGCCAGAACATGGGTGACCCGCTATACCAAAAGGGCAGAAACCATTGCACGCCCCGCGTAAATATTAACCGCCCGGCCGTAAGGTATCGATCGAAACTTGCTCGGGATGTATCTAGGTCCTTCTCTGTCAGGTGGGACGCTGTTAGCGGCGTGCTGGTCCAGCTGTGGGTAGCACTTGTACTCTTCCTCTCCAGCTCATCAAACAGCTTGTCGTGCTGCCGACGGAGCTTTGCCCATTTTGCAAATTCGTCCTGGCTGCTTGTGGCGTTCAGATCTCGTCGGACGGCGAGGTATTCTTGTTGTTGCTTGCGTTGCGCTGCGAATTTACTAGCAATCGGGACGGGCAGGGATATAACGAAGCGCCATAGCTAGATGATGACAGGTCAGCGCGTTCGGATTTCTCTGCGCCGTCACAGGGCTGGGTATTCGGAGGATTAAAAGAACACACCAGATTGTTAATGCTTGCCGCACCAATGGTGTTGATTAGCTGGACGGCCAGCTCAACGGCGAGTATTAGGACTAGCAATGAAGGCATTTTGTCTGTCTCTAGGGAGTGCGAACTGTTGGTTGCTCGGTCTAAGCTCTTTTGACTGTCTTGCGCCCACGAATGATGACAGAGCTGCCAGCTCACGCCACTTGGCGCGCAACGTCTGGTGACATCTGCAAGGTTAGGGTTAGGGTTGTCCAACTTAGCACATGATAGTAGTAAGTAAACTTGGATGTCGGAGATTTTATTCCTGCATGATCCTTAAACCCGCAGTTCTAAGTTCTCCTGTCATAACCAGCCTTTTTCGCCCGCAAAATCCGTGATTCGATTCTGTAATGTCTCGAGCACTCGAGACCGATGTCGCAACGGCACTCCGCTTGGGAAACCCTCAGAGTGCCTACCAGCAAATATCCTGTGTCTTTAACTCGCCGACAGGCGACGAACTGCTCGAGTTGGAGATTCTGGGAAGAGCCCATCTCTTCCCTGACAGTTGTTACGTCCTCCGGGACGGATACGCCGTGGCTGTTTCGAAGCCCGGGCTCGTTCAGGCCTTCATTGTTGCCAGCCAACTTCTGAAGTGTCACATCGATGGTTCTTGCCCACAACACGGCCCAGAGCTCTTGCCTATCACAGCCGTTATGCTGTTGATGGACCCTGAACATCTTACGGCAGCCAACACTCGCAAGCGAGTCCTTCTCAGCAGGCTGTCATCAGCAGGAGGAGATACCCAAGCTTTGCTCAGAGAGGAGAAATACTTTCTCGATAGCCTCCTGACCAGCAGGCTACACCGGCATACCAAATCACCCACGCTTTGGAGTCACCTACAGTGGCTTCTTCTGCAGTTCTCCACCCATGGCCTGTCTGTAGATGCCCTGCCAGATCTCATGACCGTTGTTTTTGTGGCTGGAGAAAGGCACCCAAGGAACTACTACGCATGGTCGCACGCTCGGTTTTTGATGAAGATGAATCCTAATATCTCTAAGACTGAGGTTTTAGCTGTCGTCAAGACGTGGGCTTTCCAACACTACACGGACATCTCTGGCTGGGCTTTTCTCTATCACCTCCTCTTGGCTATCTCTCATTCCAGCCCGGCAGTTGTCCAGGTAACATTTGAAGAGGTTCTGCAGCTAGTCGTCTCTTTTCAGCTAGTTAACGAGTCTGTATGGGTGTTTCTTCGAACCCTGACGGCGTCAGGTCTTGTGGGAGACACTGAACACTCTCGATTTCTAGCTGCCGGTAACGAATTAGTGGGGTTCTCGAAACTGCCACCAGACCAAAAATTGGTGCAGTCGGCGCTCAGGTGGTGTGAGACATATCGGGTCAAGGATTGATTGCAGTTACGTTGTCACACAACATCGGTTCGAAGATCGGACGTCGAGGTTACGCAAAACCCGACGCCACGGCATCCGTCCCAGTCAGAGTCTCAACCCCGTTGGACTGGTCGTATTTCTGAACTTTGTCCCTGTTGTGTCGGCTCGTAACATTCAACACTAGGGAACGCCTATAGATTGATCAAGCAGATAAAACTTCCCACCAACAAGAGCCATCCTTTGGTCTTCAGAATGGGGTATACATATCAGTCTCGACCAAGCTCCGCGATGATACTTTTCACCACTACGATGGATAATGAACGAGCTCACTTGTCCAAGATGCAAGTAGGTCATATTGGCCCGGCCTTCAACAACCGTTCCGGCCGGTGTCACAGGCACCTGTCTCCAGCGGTACTGGGTGTGTTGTACAGCACAGAACACGGAATACGCACCGAGAATCACACGCCGACCCCAAGACAATTACCAGGAACTCCAAAGAGGCTCTGTGCGAGAGCCTGGACCCCGAAAGCCACAGCGGCACGTCTGGTTCATAAATGGCTCTCCGCAGAGACGGATATGAAGTCAGCAAATAGCCGTCGGCGGAGATTTCAGGGATCGGGATACTTCGAAATGGGAGAGCCGCAGAATTAGCGCTCTCGGTTTGCTCTCCCACACCACATGTAGTCGGTCTTTGTCCCCTCCCCTCCCTCCGGCGGGCCAGGTACACTATCGCGGACAGCGTATTGATGGGAACACGAGGTCCTACATTTCTGATAAAATATCGGGCAGGATGCGGGCAGAGTTCAGCCGGCACAAACTTGTCGCCAGCGAGCCAACCTCTTTTCTAAAATGTACAAAACCAATGCACGCGTCAAATAGGCACGGTATTGCCTGGGCGCAAAACGGCAGGGAAAGGAGAACTCCTTTACAGTCATCAGCAGCTTTGAAATTGTTGGTTGCAGGCTGCTCACATCACTTTGAAGAACATCGGATCATCTTGGCGACGCGTTGGACTTCCGGTTGGACCGTGCTGCGTCAGGCTTTTTTCCCCTGGTTGAAATCCAGTGCATTCTTCCGTTCTGTTCCAGCCCGAGTCAAGACTTTGGGAAGCTGAACAAACCCGGTTCTCGAGGAAGAGGTTTCAATGAGAGACAATTCATGCCGAGTCGCCCTGGACGCTGATCCGTGCTGCATCATTGGCAAGACTGGCTACCTCATTGGCCAGCCGTTTGGGGTCAGCGGGTCAATTCTTGGCGGAGCCCGAACCAGGTTCCCTCTTCCGTCTTAGCGTAAAGTATTGGATGCTCCCCTGTGACGCCCCTCGCCAGGAAAGGAACCCCTACCGCGTCCTCTCCGTGGCAAGGAATCTGTCGGGAGCCGTCCAGCACAATGAACGTCAGGAAACTACGGACATCTGCGGACAGTCGGAGCTCGAGGATGGTTGACCCCGCTTGTACCCGATCTGGTGTCGCCATTGGGTTTGCCTCGGCCACACTTCTCCGCCAGCTCGTGACGCACTTCGACCGAGCAGATGGCGGGGAGTAGAAATTGGATTGAGGATAGCCGGCGCACAGGCGCTGGGCTACTGAGCTTGTTCGAGCCATCGACCCAATCGCAGGGGCCCGAACAGGGTCAGGGGTTCGAGGCTAATGAGCAGATCGTTCCGGGAACAAGCTGCCAGCCGCAGAGTGTTCGACGTTGACGAGCACCGCTTTGTGGATATCGCCGTCTCTTGGGTTGCAGCTTTGCGCCTCTCTTGCTCTAAGACATTTCGTCAAACGTGTTTCCCCCAAGTCGGCTGCAACGCGTGTTCGGCATCTTCGGAGCGGTGAGGGGGAGGGTTCAAACCTCCCCAGCAAAAGCCTTGTTGGGGTGCTTGCCGTTTGCTAACGTTTTGAAAACCTTCGCATCCATCGTCCCGGTTGGCATCGATGGTTTGCTTACAACAACGAAACTGAGCTGACGATGCCTATCTGCCCGGCATAGGCTAGTCCTTTTTGGCGCAGATGCTCAGAGCTTTTGGCTCGAATGTCCGCTACTATGAGCGGGTATTATGGCGTCTCGAGTGACATGTCATGGTGTTCCAAAGCGGCAGCCGCTGCCATGCGAACCCCTGGTTTCCCAGTTTGGCATCATCGTCTGGGGAAGGAGGCTACCAGCCAAAAATGCGGCCGTCCATCCCTTCTCTTTTGAACACCTTCTCCGCCTCCTCCTCCTCTATTTTTCCTCCTTGCGCGTCCGTCTGGCTTCCAACATTTCCTTGCGGGGTGTGGCTGTTGGTCTTCTTTTTTTTGCCAGCATTTCACGGGGCTGTCCAGGGAGTCCCTTTCGCTGCCATTGCAGGATCCATATTGTTGAAACTTGCTGCAGTCCTTCCGACGCCTCCCCTTTTCCGTCTCTTGCATATCTCGACGAGCACCCCGCCTCCTCGGCGGTCGATCTGCACATTCCGAGTACGCCCTTGGCCCTTTTCTTGTCGACGCTTGTCCCAGCTCTTTCGCTCTTTCTGCCCTTTCATTACTGTCAGCCACATATCGCGTCGCCTTGTCAACACACAGCCTGGCCATGCTCAAAGTGGACGTCCCAATGCCGCCCCTGTAATTCTAATCACGTTAATATCCCACGGCGGTGGGAGAGTCCGGCACTCTTGGCCAGTCCAAGACCAATCGGCGGCAACTTGAGCTCTGGCCCGCCTCCTCGCCTCGCCATCTGCGCCGAATTACCTGGTGGACACCAAGGGATTTATGGTGGAGTTGCCGGAGCCATCGCCCCTCCCAAAGTTTGCGATCCGAGCTTGCCGCGTTGGCTCTTGTTCGCATATACCCAGACGGTAGCCGGAACGCGGAGGCTGGTTGCGTTATCGACTTCCCGAAGTCGATGAGGTGGGAGTGGTGAGGTTTTGGGTGTCGGCTCGTCAACATGCTGGGAGTCGCTGTGTTCCTGCAGCTCACGCTATGGGTCGCCTTGGCTCGCGCATTTTACCCATGGAACCCGTGCGAGGTGGACAATACCTGCGCTGGTACGAGCAAGAGGAGCGTTGCAAGCCGAGCTGCGCCGGATGAGGTTGTAACCTTTGATCTGGTGCGGAGAACCCACCATGTAAGCACCGGAAGGGATGCCGTGCGGCGAGGACTTACATCTGATGCTGACCACACCGCGCAGCCACACAAAGATGCCGCCGAGGGGACAACACGCGCGCCGAGGGTCGCCAGCCGACTTACCCACAAGCATGCACCCCTCGCAATAACCAAGAGAACGAATAAATACATCGTCACGGTGCCGCTACCTCCAACAGCATCGAGGAGCGCTGGGATTTATCAAGATGGTGCAGATTTTTCGTACTTTGTCCAGGCCAAATTCGGCTCCGCTGGGAAGCCGATGTATTTGCTCTTGGATTCCGGCGCGGCAAGTACGTGGGTTATGGGGTCAACGTGCAAGTCGGATGCTTGCCTGATCCATGATACGTTTGGGCCAGCCGACTCGAAAACACTCAAGGAGGACACGAAGGGATTTTCTATAACGTACGGGACCGGGAGGGTCAGCGGTAAGCTGGCACGAGACACTCTATCGATTGCCGGAGTCACCATGGAAATGATGTTTGGGTTGGCCAACGATACCTCGTACGATTTTACCCACTTTCCGTTCGACGGTATTCTGGGACTATCGATGAGCACTGGTGTCACGGACAGCTTCATGGGATTGTTGGCGGAGAAAAAGGCCATCAACACTCGGGTGTTCAGCGTCAACCTCGGCCGGAGCTCCGACGGGATTAACAATGGTCAAATCACATTCGGCGGTGTCGACCAGGCAAAGTACATGGGCGAAATCGCTTATACAGCGGTGTCTCCCAAAGCGAATGGCGACTGGGCCATTCCAATGGATGATATCAGTTTCAACGGCAAGTCGGTCGGTATTACCGGACGATTGGCCTATATTGACACGGGTACGTCACACATGTTTGGCCCTGAGTCAGATGTTGCTACTCTTCACAAGAACGTTCCTGGCGCGGCTTCTTCAGACAAGGTATCTTACACAGTGCCGTGCAACACGGACAAACCCATTGCTCTCACCTTTTCTGGAATCCAGTACACGATATCGTCCAAGGACTGGATCTCGAAACGCGACGGTCTATGCTACAGCAACATTTACGGTCACGAAGTGGTCAAGGGTTCGTTCCTCATGGGAGATGCCTTCCTCAAGAACGTCTACACCGTTTTTGACGGCAGCGAGAAGCGCATCGGCTTCGCCTCCAAAGCACCGCTCCCCGATGTTCCGAAGAACAGCCCATCGCAGACGATTGAGGGCAGTGGTCAACCAACGACGAGTCCCATCTCGCCAGGACCGGACAATACTCCGGGGGGGAGTGCTGCAGCCGAGACCACAGCAAACCCAACGTCCACAGCGGCTCAGGCATCGTTTGGAGGTCAAATCAACAGCAGCACTCCTGTCACAATACTATGTATTGTTGCTGTGATGGCCTTGGTTATCTGAGCCTAGTATCAACATGGCGGCGAAGAACCTTATGGTGGATGTCTGTGGCACTCTGGGACCGTGTACCTCGGTAGCTGCCTATGGTACTCATATGTTGTACCGTTGGTTTGCGGCGCGCATCATGGAAGCCGTAGCCATCTTAATATCGACGGCAGGCGCACTTGCTGGTCGAAATATCTTTTTTTCATTCATACTTGCATCTGGAAAGCCAGCAACTGGCCGAGTTGGATTAACTCAACGGATACCCAAACTCAAGGAGGGAAAGGGCGTAAACACTATCGCTACCCAGGCTCAATGAGCCTTGGGATTTGCATTGTTGGGGACCTTTTTGTTATGCCCCCGTGCTTCGCTGTATGTAGGAACATGTAATATAGAGAGCACTTCGAGGTTGCGGCGACTTCATCTGAGGGGAATGAAGCAGGTGCGCATCGACTTAGTTGCGGGAAAGTTGTCGATCCTTGGTGCACCGAACATTGGCAGCTCTCTTGCGTTGGTTGTTTTATGGTTTATAAAAAGTTCTCTTCAATCCTTGGCTCTGGGCAGATGGTGGACATAGATTCTCACCAACCTTCATTTTTCCGAATTCTCACGGCTGTCTCCGCTTGGCATTCGTCACATGACAGGGGTTCGACCAATTGCTTGGGACCGGAAAGTGCCATCTTTTGCTGCGGACACGGTGCAAGAGAAATTCTGCGTTGACTCAACACTGCACCACCACACATCTCTACGTTTATTTTCTTGCCCCTGCAGCCAATAGAGTCACAAATTGCTTTGATCACCTGTGGTTCCTCTTCTTTCGTCATTCCCGAGTCCACGAAGTCTGCGCAGCGAAGCAACTTCGCCAATTCGAAGGGGCGCGGTGGTTACGGAAAATGGTGCGTTGAGGAAGAAACCCATCCACGATGGCCAGGGCCAGATCGCACGGCGGTGCTTCTGCCAACTCTCTTCCGATTCTGTCTACCTCCCCGGACTCCGGGCCCTCCCACCATGAAACCACCGGACTGCTCTCGATTCCTACCGCGGAACCCTACGACGACGACGACGAATCCGACGACGCCGTCATAGTCCACGCTGGCCCTCGTCCCACTGCCGCGTCCCGCTCTCCCCTCCGCGCCTCAGCCTTGCCTTCAAGCCACAGTAGCAATGTCACGTCCGACGTAGAAGCAGACGCCCTCCCACCCAGCGCTTCACACACGCCTCGCACTCCCCGCACACCCAATCGCGTGCGTTTCGACCTCCGGCCGACCATTGTCAATAACCCCCCCAACGGCTCGGCTGCGGTAGACGCTGGAGCTGAACACCATCACCATGCGCGCGAGTCCTTTGACATGGATGAGGAGGATCCCCTCTCTTCCTCGACGGGGTCTGACCGCAACCGTGGCCACCAGCGCGTGCCCCTCCTCACGGGCATCGAAGCCCCTTCGGTTGCGCTGGCCAACGATGCCTCCAACTGGGAGTTTCCCGGTGGGGACGTGCATGCATGGGCCGAGGCCGAGAGACTGCGGCCCAAGAGCGGGCTACGCATGGCGTTTATGAACATGGCGAATAGCATCATTGGCGCGGGTATAATCGGGCAGCCGTATGCATTTCGTCAGGCGGGACTTTTGGCAGGGCTTGTGCTCTTAGTGGTACTGACGGTGCTGGTGGATTGGACCATTTGTCTGATTGTGGTGAATAGCAAGCTGAGCGGGGCGAGCAGCTTCCAAGGGACGGTAGAGAAGTGTTTTGGCAAGACAGGGTTAATAGCGATATCGGTGGCGCAGTGGGCGTTTGCATTTGGGGGCATGGTGGCGTTTGGTGTCATTGTGGGGGATTCGATTCCCCATGTTCTGCAGGCGGTTTGGCCTGGATTGAGGCAGATGCCTGTGCTGGGTTTACTGGCGGATAGGAGGGTCGTGATTGTGGTGTTCACACTCGGCGTCAGCTACCCGTTGGCGCTGTACCGGGATATCGCGAAGCTGGCCAAGGCCAGCACTATGGCGTTGGTGAGCATGGGGGTGATTGTGGTAACGGTGGTGGTGCAAGGCATATTGGCACCACAGGAGTCGAGGGGGCAGTTGAATACGTGGAACCTGCTGGTCATCAATGATGGCGTGTTCCAGGCCATTGGTGTTATTTCTTTTGGTAAGTTTCCTGAGATAAATTCAGGAATAGGCTAACCTACAGGTTCCAAGCATTCGTATGCCACCACAACTCGCTGCTCATCTACGGCTCGCTTGAAACACCCACCCTCGACCGCTTCTCCAAAGTCACACATTACTCAACGGGCATATCGATGCTAGCATGCATGCTCGTCGCGACCGCTGGCTTCCTCACGTTCGGTGATAAGACAGCAGGCAACGTCCTCAACAACCTGCCATCGGACAACACCATGGTCAACGTTGCGCGCCTCTGCTTCGGCCTCAACATGCTGACAACCCTCCCTCTCGAGGCCTTTGTCTGCCGTGAAGTCATGTTCAACTACTACTTCCCCGGCGAACCTTTCAACATGAACCTACACCTGCTTTTCACTACAAGCCTCGTTGTCAGCGCCATGATTCTGAGCTGTCTTACATGCGATTTGGGTACCGTCTTTGAGCTGGTTGGTGCGACGAGCGCGGCAGCCATGGCGTACATCTTACCACCGTTATGCTATATCAAGCTGACGACGAGGTCGTGGAAGACGTATGTTGCATGGGCCGTAGCGGCGTTTGGATGTGTGGTTATGGGCATAAGTATGCTTCAAGCGATGGGGAAGATTATAAGAGGTAAGTTCACCCTTTTACTTTGCTGTCAAGCAAACGCAATTTTCAGCACAATAAATCGAGAGTGGCTGACTCGTGTTCTCTATAGGTGAAGGAGGCACGGCACAGTGCATGTAATCTTACGACTCGACTATTTTGTTCTTGTCCTCCCTTGCATTAGAAAGATGTTCATTCCGGCGCTACAAGTTGTGTAGAAGAAACCCATCAGAGGATAAGGGGAAACTGGCGTTTTCGTGTCTGCTTTGTCGGGTTGGTTGGTGTTGAGTGCTTTATTCCCTTTGGCATTTGATAAAAAAAGGGGTAACCAAAAAGAAAACCGGAGATTTTACCTCTCTCGTTTGACTTTTGACTACGAGGGTTCAAAACGTGTGCTTTGCCAATCTGCATGGCTCAGTTCGTGGTTGTTGAATGTCCTGGCTCACAACTGAGGCACTGGGTGAAGCATGTCGTTCCCGGATCACATCACGATACATGAACACAGGTGAGATAGAGACAGAAATAGCATTGCACGACCAGGCTCTGCTTTTGGTTATCTGCGTCTTTCTTTTCCGTGTAATTTTGGAGGTTCACCTTCCAATTAAACATATTTGTCAAGCTTTGGAGCCCAGTGTGCTCTCTAGATTCAGCTGTCCTGACGATTACAAGATACAAGAGATAAGTCAAACAGATAGCAGCGTTGTGTGTAGTCGATAAAGGCAGGCATCCCCCGCATCCTCTTGTCTGCGGTCTTCTTAGCTGTCCGAGCCAAGGTAGTTGGACAATTTGACAGTTTGGGTAGCTAGTGGTGGGCACCTTCGGCAGAGAAAGGGAAAGTAGAGGCCGCCTGACCTAGTGTAGGTACCGATGTCGGATGTGCCGCTTACCACTACGTCCCAGAGGCGGTTTGCGATGGATTAAATCAGTCAAAATGCCATGTTTTTGTGTAACTGCCCCCGTCCAGCTTGAGGACGAGTGTGTTTGGGAGATCAGTTGGGTACTGGCTCCCTGAGGCAGATGAGTGAGAGAACGACGGGAGATCCGAGAGGATGCCCCGCGGATGACTACCCCGCGACTGCGTCCCGTTCCCGCGCTTCCTGGGAGGGTGTGGCACTGGGGGAGGGACGGGTCGAGGCAGAAGCATCAAGCTAAACTTGGTGGGTCTTAATTTAAATTTGGTTACCCGCCATAAACCTTTTTGGAGTACGAGTGGTTGGTTGACGGTGGTGTGGTGGTGGTGGTGTTGAATACCGTGAAGCGCCGCGTGGGTAGTCGTAGCGAACCCCCCGCTTTCCGAGAGAGAGACGCAGAGAGAGGTGCTTGGTTTCCTTCATCAGGCCAGGCAGAGCTCAGCTGCCACCCTTCTTGCAGCAAGTAGGCAGCGCAGGCGGCTCCCACCCTCCACTTTTCGCCCACTCCCACTCCCGTTCCGTGGGACCATTTAACCTCTCGTCCAACCAATGTCTCGACTCGCCCTGCGAGGGTAAACTAGTTTGGTCAAGAGAGGAGGAAGAAGAGGAGGAGGGGAATGGAGTGATGGTGTGAGTGGGCTGGCTGGCTTCCGAACTGTTGCTTATCTATATAGACCTCCCCCTCGCTTCCCAGAGAGCGCTTCAAGTCCCTTCCCCTCCACCTCATTCTTCTACCCTCACCACCCCTTCAGTCCACCAAAGGATTTAATCTTGGTCAAGCAAAACAACTGCCTTTCTCCCTTTCCCTTCCAGACCCCAAGAACACATAACAGCCACCATGCACGGCACAGCTTGCCCCAAGTGCGGAGCTTCGTCGGACGGAAGCTCCAAGAACTGCGGTTCATGCGGCGCTGTAAGTTTGCCTTGCGCTCCCACTTTGTGTCTCTAGAATCATATCATTCTTCTCTGTCCTGGCTCTGATTCTGGGTCTGGACCCAACCTTGGTGCTGCTGCTGCTTCTGGCTCTGGTATCAGCCTGCGTTTCCTTCGTCTCTATATGACAGTATTACAGTGGGGTGGAGAACGCTGACTGTCACGAAAACAGAGTTGCCCCAACTAGCCCAGACTCCCTTGCTGAATGGGGGTAAAAAAACAAAAACAAAAAAACCCCCGCAGGGTCAACTAGGATGAGATAGGGTTGGCAGGTTGAGCAAAGTAGCTGAGAGCGACGTTGGGTTGTTGGTCCTGCATCCGCTCGATCATACATCTGTATAAGGGAACCCGAGTTCTGTCGGGAATCTGATGTCGACTGAAGACGATATTGATGGGTACAATGCAAACCGTTTGGTCTTGATATTTGACTTGCCCAGTGCCCGTCCTTGTTGAGTTATATGATGTCGCTGATCAGTCTGTATTCTCCGTTCCATACTGTCCCTGGCGATTCGATATAACTGCGACGTTTTGTCCGCCGCTGTAGTGCTGAGAAAGGCGGAACGACTTGAGAACCACCTGCCTATACTATGTAGCTTTGTGATCGATCTTGCTATGCTAGGTAGCTTCATTGCGGTCTACGTTGGTGAAGGCTTAGAATCTCGGGGCACAGCTAGCCTCTTACCTATCCTTGCCAGCTCTGAACATCAAGGACGTGGTGTCAGAGTGGTCTAATGCGCAAGACTCGGAATCTTGTTCCTTCGGGAGCGTCTGTTCGAATCAGGCCCACGTCGAGATACCCTCTCTTCTTTACGACCAACGCTGGGAATAACCTGCAGCCGGTATCCCCTCTTCTTTTCTTCTTCATGATTCTAAACAACTGCACCACTTGTTAGCTCCTCGGGTTTGCTGCTATGACGCTGGTTTGGCTGGTAAGCTCATCGGCCTAGCACCTCGGTGATCAGGCATAATAACGCTACTCAAGAGCATGTCAGAGTTCGTGGACATGTACGAATATCGAGTCTCATCGGACACCAAACCCGCCCATAGTCTCAGGGCACATCCATGTGGATAGGAGCGCAAGAGGGAGCCGGCACTAGCTCAGAACTTGCAACTGCTTCATCGAGCTTCATATTGGTTGGGGGCGACTGCCAGTCAGCCCTATGAGTGGTACCAATAGCCGGACTCCTTCTTGGCTTATTCACGGTGACAAGCAGCTGGGTGGGACGACCTTGGCTCCCTCATCCAAGTGGTATCGCAGAGGGAAATGCATCAATGAGGGAACGACCCATCTATTACCCTTCTCTACGTGCCTAAATCCATGTCAAGCCCATCATCGCCAACCAAAGACACCAGTGGGAAATAAAGAGAGGAAAGAGAAGATATGGATTTAGTGTAATATGACTGAGAAGGCCCCCGGTTCACACAGGCGCGCAAAGATAAAACGAGAAAAACGAACAGACGATGGCGATCAAATCCCGACCGAAAAAAGACCAATGCAAACGCGACCACCCTGCTCTGGAATAGTTCGCATTCGCCGCTCTGTATTGTGTGGCAACGTGGTCCCCCCAGTTTCCCGAACGCTTTCCCGTACACTCGTCTTTCCTCCCCCTTCTTTCACCGTTTATCCTGCTCTCTCTCACACCCGGAAGATACGAGGAAGAGCACAGATTGACACCGTAGCTGGATTACAAGTGGTTTTGAGTTTATTGACATGCCAGAGGCAATGCCAGTGGTAGAACGGGAGCTTACTCCTTTACGAGACAGAGCTCTTGCAAAGTCCCCGTTTTTGCTTAGACTTCTTGAGCAGAGCAGCCCGTGTAGCATTCTCAAACACCTCGCGCACACCTTCGTTGGTCTTGGCCGAGCACTCCAGGTACTTGTGCGCGTTGATCTTCTTCTTGAGAGCCTCGCCCTGTCATCCACCTCGTCAGTAAGTAGTCGTACACTAATCTGAGAACCGAAAAGATACGCACCTCCTCGGGGGAAACAGGCTTCTGGCTCGTCTTCCGGAGCTCCTCAATGGTCTTCTGGTCGTAGCGAAGATCTTTCTTGCATCCCACCAGAAGTATGGGGACGTCACGGCAAAAGTGGAGGACCTCGGCGTACCACTGATAGTACACGTTTGTCAGCATTGATCACGACCAATCCGATGCAGGCACTGTGCATGGCACCGATAGAATGTGCAAGTAGGGCTGACCTTCTCGGAAACGTTGTCCAATGAATCCGGGGAATCGATGGCAAAGCAAATCAGCACGACGTGCGAGTCGGGATACGACAGGGGGCGGAGACGGTCGTAGTCCTCCTGACCAGCCGTATCCCATAGTGCGAGTTCGACGTGTCTGCCATCGACCTCGACATCGGCAACATAGTTCTCAAAGACGGTAGGGACGTAGACCTAAGAGCAAGCCGTGTCAGTACATCGCTTCAATTCTACTACTCTTGACAAGCGTTGAGGAATTGTCGGCGGAGCTCGTTTCATCGCCGACTTTGCTGTTGTACAAGGTGCGAGTGACGAAAGCCGTCACCAGGGTAATCAGGCGGATCATGCGGTATGGATATTGGGGGATCAACGTGTTTCGGCGCTGTGCAAGAAAAAAGGCGGTCGGTTGACATGGCCAGCTTTGGTTACTCACCTCAGGGAAGGTACCCTTAGAAAAAACACTGGAGATGGAGTCAGCTTCGACGGGCGATGATATCGAGATATGATGGAGCAGCAAGAAAGGGAGAACCTACATCAGGAGACAGGTCTTGCCGCAAGCACCGTCGCCGACGATGACGAGCTTCCGACGGAGTTCAGCAGACATGGTGGTTGCTGTGCCCGAAAAGGGGAGCTAAGCAAGAGAAGCGGAAGGCTGGCGGAGAGTTCTGGGGAAATGATGACGGGCGTTGACGGTGCAGATTTTGGAATCGATGCTGGCGAACTCAATAAAAAGGCGAGCGGAAAGCGTTGCCGCAACGTCGGAGAGTTTGCGTGATGCTGCGTCGCAGATGCAGACGATGGAAGGAAAAGGGAGAGGGAGATGGAAGGTTGAAGTGGAGAGTGGTGTGGTGGAAAAGGGTAGAAGAAGGTCAGGCCTTCAATTGACGACAGAGACAGGACAGGGCAACAATGCGTTGGGGGGAGGCCGGGAACAGCAGGAGTGTGACTTGCGCAGCGGGCGCTGTGAGTGGACAGGAGACGGGGGGCTTGCTTAAGTCACTGTTCGCTTCTCCGTGGTCTGGGCTGAGCAAGCGTCAGTGCCAACCTTTCCCTCGCAGCGCTGCAGTCAGGTCTGGGTTCTAGGCCACAATGCAGTGACAAACCCAGGCTGGGACGACGGGAACAAGCCCAACCAGTCCTTTTCGTGTCTGCTTCCAAGCTGTTTGTCTACTTTTGCTTCCCGCCAATGCACTCCTAGTCCTGGCAGGCTTGCTGTGATGTTCCTGCGAGTGTGCGGCAGCTGTGCGGAAAGAGGCCTAGAGGCGTTGAGTGGATGGAGCTCCTTGTCTGAAATTACCGTTTTACGGGCTGTGACGCCGACGGCGGCAGGCAGCGCGGGCGCTGTCGATCTGGCGAGCCAGGTGGTGGACAGATTGTGGGGCCCCCTGAGGAGAATTGGTCGGTGGCGCGTCACTGTTGAATTCCGGATTGGAGGCCCTCTGGATCGCCCGAACTAGGATCCCACCAGTATGATTATTCTACGTATTGGATGAAGGTCCTTGACGGCATGTGAGTGTCTTCAGCCTCCAACAAGGACGCGGGTTTTCGGGTTGCAAGCTGTTGTGGTCCCTCTGAAGAGACCTTCCCCCCGTGCTAGCTATGACTCGGAGCGCAGACTGATGCCTACTGCTTGTGATAGACGCACCTTTGGCGAATGCTGTCAGGACCCATCCTGAATATTTCTGGAGTGGCGGCTTCCAATTCTGCATGGCTGGTCTCAGTTGCCGTCGCAATTGTCAAGTAACACATCAAACCACCTGTTGTTTCCGCTCCGGAGCTTGCAGCGACCCCGGATCCGGGGTATAGATTCAAACCCCAAAATTTCCCTCGGGTGGGATTGCTTGCTTCCCAGTTTGCTGCTGCAGAGCTTCATGACGGTGGTAGCCCCCGTAGTCGGGTCATCGGTGTCGCGTGAGCCGGAAAGTCCTAGAGGATAGGACTCGGGTCGGTGACACGCAACCAAAGTTCTCCCCGGTACAAAAGTGGTGCAGAGGTACATGCTCGTCAGCCTTGGAGCGAGGCCCAGGAAGTCTAACTACCCAATTGGGTTGAATGGGTTCCGTTACAATGAGTCCCGAGCAACGCGCGGTGACGGCGTAGAAAGCGCACCCCCAAAACGTTTGCAAAAGAAGCGAGTTTGGATCCAACTCGCCCAGCTGTCCATATCTTGAGTAGCGTCCACCATGGACATCATCTCTGCTGCAGTCCCCAATCGAGTCGCATGCCATTTGGTTGCACGCAGGAATTTGACGCCTTGCCGCAGCACAGCGGGCAACACGCGGGAGCTGGGGCCAAGGACCGTGTGGGGTCAGTTCGACTTGCTGCCAGCTGGTGCCTGACCACCTGACAGCCGACAAATTTTCTGACAGGGAAGTTCATGCAACTTTTTGTGCTTTGGCGCTTGAATGGCGATGAAGACGACGAGCTTCGAAGTCCTGTGAAGCCATTGACAAAATACACAGCCGACCACGACACTCCCCTAACCCCTGACCTATGCGATAGGATCAAGTACGATGGATAAGATCCTCCGGCGGGTGCGTATGGCCGAACGCCAGGTTGCGCGGCGGGCCAAAAGGAGAGAACAGGCCAACCTCGCCCACGAACGAGCCAACACGCGTGAGCAGATGGTCGGCCTTCGAAGACAGGCCGGCCGCCAACTCAATGCTGCCATCAAGCGACGTCACGAAGATTGGGAACTTGGGCCCCTCGCTCCCCGCCGCGACATTAGCAAAGTCGACGAGTATGGCAACTACTGGGGCAGCATATCGGCCGACCACGCCTCCCTCCAAATTGCGCTCACCGACGAGCAGAGAGAAGCACGCGCTGCCTGGGCCGGCGGTGCTCAGCATTTGTGCCTCGCCCCGAAAGATCGCGTCGTAATTCTGGACGGACCCTACAAAGGCAAGATCACCACCATTAACAAGATCAACAAGGACTCTATGACACTTGAACTAGAAGGCATCGTGGTAGGTTTTATGTTTGAAGCGTTCTGCGGCGAAATTCTTACGGGTCCTGCAATAGGTGAACCAAACTATCCCCGATTTTATTCGCCCCCCAGAGATGGACAAAGTTGAGCCTTATCAAGCCCCCGTGCCTGTGTCCTCGGTACGGCTTGTTTACCCCCTGAAGAACCGGGAAACAGGCGTTACCCGAGATGTTATAATCCGCCAGATCAAGCCCATTAACATTGTCTGGGACCGACCGACTCGGTTGCGGACCTTTGAGCGTTTCGTCCCTGGAGAGAATGTCAAGATTCCTTGGCCTAGGATAGAGCCCATGCAGCGTATCGAACACGCGATTGATACCAAGCGTATGGACGTTGAGGAGCGTACCTTTGTGCCCACGCTGCTACGGCCACCTATTCCAGGGGGTGTGATTGACGAGCTGCGCAACAAGTACAGCAAGTTCAGGACACGACACACGCCCGAGTATGTCGCGCATAAAGAAGCTGAGGAGGCTGTGAAGCAGGGCCGTAAGAAGAGCGCTGAGAGTATGCTGCTACCGGTGCAGCAGCTCAACCGGAAGCTCCGGGCCGAACGGCGTGCTCTGGGCCAGCCGGTGCTAACAGAGCATATGCTGGAAAAGATTGGAGAGGTCATGGCCAAGAACGCCGAGGCTCGGCTCAAAGGGAAGACGGTAGCAGAGTTAGAGAGGCTGCAGAATGCGGTCGAGCAGCTGTCAATCCAGCCTGAAAGCTCAGGGTCAGAGGAGCAACCGAGGTCATAGATGCCTCTAGTGTATCATATCATATGTACTACTTCCCCGTGTGTAATGATATTGCGGATATAGACTTTGGAAGTGACACCTCTGGGGATTAGGGGCCTTAGGAATTCCTGATGCTTCGTGTAACTTCATATAGTCGGTATCCAAGAAACTAGGACAACCTAAACAACACACCAATTATGAAAGAGTATCACACTGATGAGAGAGAACCATTGGGTATAATTCAGGGTATTCAACTTTCAGGTCCAGCGCCAAGGGAATGACCAAAAACCGTGCCAAAGAAAAAAAAGGCCTCTTTCCTAGCTTAGCCAGCCCTTCTGTTTGCCGCCTTGCGCCGAGGTATGCCACCTCTGTTCTGCCTTGCTGATACATCTTTGCCCCTTGCGTCCACCACTTAGGAATCTGGTGCCCAGTGTCTGGGTATCAAAAAAGAAAACGGAACCCGAGAAGGAAAAGGAGATAAAGGAATTCGTGCTCGCATAAACCTTGTCCGATGTCATTTCGTTACAAAGATGTGAAAAGGAAGGGGGAAAGAAGTGAGAAAGAAGTAGCTGCTATTGCTCCGATTTTGCGTTCCCTCGATGTGACGTCTCCGTATTTACACGTCTCGTTTTGTAAGATGCCTTCGCGCGGTTTCCCTTTCATCCAGACAGCTAAATTGCCTTGCATTATTGGTTGTGGTGGGTATGGTTGGAAGAGAGAACTAGTCGTCGGCAACATCTTGACCATCGTCAACGAGGATGACGACCGTGATGGTAGCGGCGTAGGCCTCGCGGATGGTGCATGCCATGCTGCGAAAGTTTGGTTAGTTTGTTCGTGGTCTTTGTCTGACGGTGGAGGGCGGAAGAAGGAAACTCACCAAGTCTTGGCTACATCTGCCACAACCGCACTTAACCCCCAGTGTGCACACCACGCACGCGCGAGCACCTCGTTATCCGACACACCGAAGGCCTCAATAACCAACACTTTTTCATCGTCTCCAGCACTGGGTAAAGGAGAACTCTTACCCTTGCCTTTATCCTTGAAACCCGACCCGGCAAGGTTCCCCGTGCTGGAAAACCCTTTCGCCACGCCCTTTCCAGGCTGACCACTCCCGCTTGCACTGCCACCCGCACTCCCGCCGGCGCTAGCGGGGGAGAGGGATCGGGCGTTGCGACCGTCGGGAGGGCCGCCGTAGACGCCGTTCCAGTTCTTGAGGTCAATAAGCTCGTCAGCGCGAACGGATTCGAAGATGTAATCAAAGAAAAGAGGATGAGGTCCATCGCTACAAGGCCAAGCCTGGATGAAGCTGACGTCAAAGGCAAGGCGGAAAGGCCACGAGGCTCCGTCGATGGCGAACTGGACAGTGGCATCAAACCAGCGCGGACCCGAGTCGGTGGTGGGGGGGACAGCACAGGGGCGAAGAGAGAGAAGTTCAATGCGAACGAGATCGTGGGCAGCGTCAAGATAGTATGGGTCGTATGATGGGTTGACGAGAGAATATTCCTTGACAGGAAAAACTTGGGTTGGAGGACCGAGGGGGTCGGAACGCTCGCTCATCGAGCGGACGTCGTCAGGGTTGAGGGCACGATTTTGAGTCGGCGGCCGCCTGGCGCGTACCCGGGCGATCTGGGAACGGCCAAGGTCTGACGTAGGACGGGCGGGTCCAACCCAACCCGCGACGGCACGACAGGTTGGAGCGAGAACCTTGCCGACGATGGAAACGGCAGTCCAGTAGGTATAGCTGCTGCGATACTGGAAACCGCAGTACGGGTGGATATGAGTGAGAAGTGCAAGGTCATCTGTGGCCTTGTCGGGGTCAATGTCGATGAGCGAGTTCATCATGAGGAACGGAAACGTCGGGCCGGGCAGAACTAGGCCCGAAAAGAAGGCCATGGCATGAGAGCTCACAAGGTCGAGTGTGCCATCGGAATCTCGTTGTTTGAGGTTGGCCAAGGTAGCAGCGAGGTTCGGCCACTTCATCATCTGGGCAAATCGCCTCAGCATCTTGACCTGGCGGTTTTTGAGCTTGAAGCGCAGCTGCAGCTGGTCTGGCAACGAGCCGTACTCTTGAATGCGTAGGTTATCGCGCCAGCGCCGGGCCACAGCCATGCTCCATTGGATCGTGGGTGGGATCTGGGCCAACAGTTTCTCTTTGGCTTCAGTGAGGTGGTGTTTGGAGTTGATGCGGAGGTCGAGTTCAGCACTGAGTAGGAGCTGGTGGAAGAACTTGAGGAACATAGGCACGTTTGGCTGATTTGTGTCGAATATAAACTTGGTCACGACCTGGTTACGAGAGTTGGTGAAGTCGATCCAGTCAGACCGGGACAGGACCATTATCAAGTCGGTGATTTGTTTATCCAAGGTGCGGTGTGGGCTGAGGTACTTGTCCGTATCGCGAAGCAAGCGGCGATAGAGATTTCGGTACATCAGGTCCTCATCATCGTCCTCCAACCCCTTCTCAAGCTCCTTCAGCCGCTCTAGTATGCGCTCGAGATCGATATCGCGCGGCAGAATTCCCGGATCACGGAGTGAGATGGAGGAAGGAACCACGCTTGCCAAGGATACCCAGTGATTCAATGTGATGGTTCCGGGGCGTTGGCCGAAGCAGAACGAGTAGCTCGGTTGCTCGAGCGTCTCCCACGGATACGTAGCCGGACCCGAGCCGACGAGACGTAGCGTCATGAGCTGGATCATTGAATTGTGCTGGTTGGCAGCGTCAGTCTCGTCACCTTTGTTGCCGGCAGCTGAGGCGAAGAGCGCATAGTAATGGTCTGAGGCATGTGGAATTGGGCGCTTGTGGCCCTTGAAAGCCGGTACACCCCGCGATATCAGCTGCATAGCCGGGCCGAGTGACAGTTCCTCCTGGCTGGACATGCCTGATGGTGGCCACTCGGTCAGGGGCCCCGTCTCGTAGGTGCGGCCGTTTGCAGTCTCGCGACCCTTGCCCTTGGCGACATCGGGGTCCGGACGCCGTGGTCTTCGCCGGTCGCTGTCGAGATTCCGGCGGGGTGCTGGCGCCTGTGACTTTCTGCGGTGCTGGAGACCATCGCCATCGCTTGCGCGCCTCGGCTGATCCTTCTCCTAGGTAGCCGGCGACTTAATTTCCATGACAGAGAATCAGGCAGGGACAGGGGTAACAAACCAGTTTCCGGGATTTGGTCGCTGAGCTCACCGTCCGGAACAGGCCCCATAAGCCGCCGCTTTTCTTCTTCGGCTCGCCCTGTCTATCGGGTGTCCTTTCTGTGTCGTGATCCTGCTCTCGTTCCCGCTCTCGTTCCCGCTCCCGCGATCTGTCACGCGAGCCCTGCCTCAGTCTTCTCCCAAGTTGCGGGTTGCTCATTATAATGGCGCTTGGACGGCGGTTGGAGGATTGCAAACATCTGCGCTCGATTCGTCGTTATCTGTATCTAGCTATGTGCGGGTATTCTTTATCGCCTTTTGCTTTTTCAGTCGTGTCGCCGCGATATAAGCAGGCTAGTCAAGGTAGGTGCAGCGCGGAAGCGCGTGTCATGAGATGCGAGATGCACGGCAGGTACCAAGTACTTGAGTGTGTTGTGGCTGCGCAGCTAGCGTTTTAAATTCGGACGAACCGCACAGAGCTAATGTAGGTTTGTTGAACCTGCAATAACTCCTCTCGAGATCGTAAGAATGGCCAAGCTGCTTCCCGAGGCGCGTTGGGTCGTGATCCAAGGAATTTATTTCACGCATTAATTTTTCATAAAACATATGGAGAGGCGGCATGACCATTGGTTTGACCATTGGTTTGTGCCTCGGCTAGTTGCTCTTTGCTGCTGCACTGCATTCTGCAGTAAACGCAAGCCACACACACATCCAACCCAATGGCCGCCACGCATCTTCTCACCGACATACAGGCCCTTGAATATGTCTTGTCTGTCCAGTCCACCGCCCATTGCCTGCAGATGCCAGGCCATCTCACTGTACGACATGTGCATCATGGCAGCAGTCCATTCTTGATCCCCTATCCCTATACTCACATGCAAACGAGGCCCATGTCATACACATAAACCCTATCTAAACTACCGAATGTTACAGTAGACCATCAGAGATCTCCCATGGTGACAGCAAGGGTTTCGTTCGCACGCCATCTCTCCCCAGAATCCCCGTAGCCAAGGGCGGTGCGATACTAAATAAATCATCTGTCAGCTTTTGTACCTTGTTTGTCCCAAGAGCAAGACTTGCCGCAAATATAAAATTCAAGATTAGAGCCGACATCAGGGCACCACTGATGATCAACGGTCCGATCATGCTGTCAAAATCCTTGCCGCTGCGCTGTACAATCATGTTACGCCGCCAATGCAATGTGTAATAACCCCAGCAGCCCGCAAAGATGGCGATCGAGATGTAGCTAATGGCCATCCACTCCGCCACTGTGCCTTCGCCCGCCGCCGTGAACAAACTAAGGGCCAGCCCGCCCAGCAAAATCGTGATATGTTGCCATTTGAGGAAGGTCCGCTCATTGGCCAGCCAGACCTTGGGCTCGATCTGAAGCGGCCCTGAATTCTTGATCCACTCTTTCGGCTCTACGACTCCCGCTGGTAGCGCCCGCGCTGCCTCTCGCTCCCGCTTTGCTTTGGCGTATTTAGAAAGGGAGAAGCCGGGGAAAATGGATGATAGGGTACCATAATCCCGCCTCCCGTCACTCGTCTCCTCTTGTTCACCTTCCCCAGCCTCATCACTCCTAGATTGGGCAGCCCCTGTGCCCGACTGCGGCGTCGCTGCAGCTGCACTCTCCGCTGCCACCCGGTCCGCGAGATACGATTTGCTCACGGGCGAGCTCTTGGACGGTTTGAATGAGCCGAGCTTAGTGCCAAGGAAGCTGCCCACAATCTGTTCGTCGCCGGCGCGCCTAGCCTTCCGCTTTTCTTCCTCCTCGAAGGCAGCTTGGGGATCCTTGCGAATGTCGATATCAAGGTCGCTGAGCCAGAAGGGCAGACGATTGACATAGTCCTCAAACAAGGAGGCCACACCATGTACAAACTTGGAGAAACGCGGTGAGGGGTGCACGAGATGCGATGCCATCAGATCCTGGATCCAGAGAGGTCGCTTTCCGCCGGTGTCCTCCTTGAGTTTGATCTCCAACACAGCGTAGGGAAACCGCGATACCTCACTCTGGTTGATGTTTCTGAATGGGTAAGTCATGTCACTGTCATCAATGTCCGCTCGGTGCCAGTCCTGGGGATCGCGGCACGGCCTGCTCTTATCGAGCGTATCCTCGCGGATGAACGCAATATCCGTGTCGAGGGAAATGCGCACTCGGTCATCGCCGGGCTTCTGGAACGCTGTGCGGACGTAGTTGGCCCGTAGTAGGGGTTCGAGTTTGTTAGCTCGCACAAACTCTTGGATGGTTGCCGCCGTTGACTGGAACCGCTCGACATCCTTCGCGCTCTGGCCTTGCCGCTCCATTTTCTGCACCGACTTTTCCATCCGGTATTCGTCGTGGAGAAAGGGCTTGATGTATTTCTCCTTTATGCCAAACTTGCGCTCCTCACTGCTGCCATTCTCATGCAGAATCTTTTGCTCAAGGACAATGTCGGGCCTCTGGCTAAGTTGCCCATACCACCGCAGGCGTAGGGACGACGCCTCGCCCTCGCGTTCTACTTTCTTATAATAGAGCTGAAACTTGGCGTTATCAAAGTACAAAGACGTAATCGTTGGGTCCTCATTGGCATCGGCCTCTTTTGCTGACTGTTGGCTGTACACCAACGCAGGGAGCCGCCGCATAATGTACGTCTTGACCTCCAATAGGTTATCCGGATGTACCCAAAACTTATGTGCTGTGTACCGCTCTCCGTTGTGGGTCTCAGGCTGGCTGTCGGGGTCCGTGGGGTACGCCTCGTTCGCACTGGCTCCTTGTAGCTGTTGGTGGATGGCAAAATACATAAGAGAGAGCTTGTTCAGCAGGGGGGAATATGCCTGCTCCGAGTTGAACGGCCGTTTGGACAAGCTGACTTGCATCATGGGTCGTATTTTGTAGCGGTCACCGCGTTTCCGGTCGTGCTTCTTCACGATCTTGAGAAAGCCAGTGTAGTTTAGGCTGCTGTACTTCTGTAACTCCTTGACCTCATTTGTGATACTGTCGAGCTCGGCCTCGAGATCCTTGAGTGGTTGCGTCTCGACATCGGCTTGCGGCCTCGGCTTGCCATCCTCGGTTGCCGAAAGACCTTTGAGCTTTTCAAATGCAGCGTCAACGCGGGTACGCAGCTTTTTGACTTGTTCCTCTTGAAATCGGGCGACTTTCTCGAGCTGTACGTTGAAAATCTCGTCGCAGAAGCGGTTCTCGTCTTCCTCGGCCCAGGACTCGTCCTCGTCGTCCGGCCTATCATCACGCAGTATAGTCTTTAATTTTCCATAGTCGATGTACTTGTCTTTCCACGGGGAATAGATCGACTGTCGCAGCGTCTTTCCAAATCGCATGGTCACGGTCGGATCTAGCTCAGGCGCAATCGCGGCTTCGGGACCGAGTAGAGAGAGAGCTGCTTTTTTAGAGCCCAATAATGATGAACCTTACTCCGTAGAGGCGGTACGTACCGGTACAGATGGTTCTCAAGAGAATGAGGTGACGACTGGAGCGTGGTCAGTGAACGAATGATTCAGCAACGGTCCAGTTGCAAAGGGGCGTCATAGCCCCACCATAGCTCCATGGGAGGCCCGGGGGTCACTGCGCTGTGATAGCCATTGGCCAATCAGTTGAGCACGTGCTCACTTTTCCTCCAAACGTTTACCTATCCATGATCCCGTCTCATCGCAGTACAGTTGAGGCACAGTCTTTCCGCACTGCACCACAGGGCGGAAAGATCAGCGTCATGGAACTTTCTGCTTTAGGATAATGCCCATTGCTAAAATTAAGGAGAATATGTTTTCTTAATGATCCTACGAAGTAATAAGGTGCAAAGACAAGCTGCATTCATGTTACCTGCCTCTGATGCCTTATACGCATCAAGAGAGTATATGGGCAACTATGAGGGAAAATCGGGCATCGAGATTTCATATCAAGATCCCGAACATTAATCACAACCAGCCCAGATAAAAAAAAAACAATGGGGTACCTTCGTCAGCCGGATCCGAACTATGAGTGAGAACAAAAACGGGCTCGCTTTTAGCTATGTGGTTGTCAAACTATATACAGCGCAAAGAACATAAACCGGAGAGAATTTGTCAAGAATTTCACCACGCCATTATTCGCCCATCAATGAACCATAAAACCTCAATCATGTCAAGACGTCATGCCAGCCATATACCATTGTGCTTCCAGCGATGCCGAATCCTTCAAGCCGACGTCTCTGCTGCTGCTGCTGCGAATACCTCCTGCGCTGTGCGTTTCACAATCCCACCCGTCACCGGCAGACTAGTGCAGTGCTCGAGGTACAGATCAACCTCACGTGCTGCCTGCCGACCCTCGTTGATACCCCTATTGAAACTGTCAGCACATCTGGAACAGGTATGAGTGATGGGGCCGACAAAACCTACCAGACAATGAGAGACTGCCCGCGCCGGCAATCACCAGCAGCGAAGATACCCTCAACATTGGTGCTGTACTTGCCAGCTGGTGTCTTGACATTTTTGCGAGCATCCTTCTCGATCTCGTCGCCGAGAACCCGGGCCTCCGGGCCAAGGAAACCCATGGAAAGGAGGACAAGATCAGCGGGGAAGAATTGCTGAGAGCCCTCAACCTTCTTCATGTCCCAACCGCCGCTAGGCGACTTCGTCCACTCAACACGAACCGTATTGATTCCCTTGACTTTTCCATTGCCATCATCGACAAAGTCCTCCGACATGATGCAGAACTCACGAGGGTCCTTGCCCATGTGCTGCCGCACCTCGGTGTGGCCATAGTCGACGCGGTAGATGCGGGGCCATTGAGGCCAAGGATTGTCGCGGCCACGTTCCGGAGGAGGTTGCGGCAACAATTCAAAGTTGATGACCGACTTAGCACCATGACGCACTGAGGTGCCGATGCAGTCGTTTCCAGTATCTCCACCACCAATCACAACAACATTCTTGCCCTTGGCCGAAATATACGCTCCGTCTGCAAGCTCTGAGTCAAGGAGAGACTTGGTGTTCTTGTGCAGGAACTCCATGGCAAAGTGGATACCCTCGAGGTTGCGGCCCTTGATAGGTAGGTCACGAGCAACGGTAGCACCAGTGGCAATCACAACAGCGTCGTTCTCAGCCTTGAGGTCCATGAGATGGATATCCTCACCCACGGCAACGCCCGTCTTGAAGTTGATTCCCTCAGCAGCCATGAAATCGGTACGGCGCTTGACGATACGCTTGTCGAGCTTCATGTTGGGGATGCCATACATGAGGAGACCACCGAGCCGGTCTGCCCGCTCGTAAACAGTGACGGCGTGGCCAGCCTTGTTGAGTTGGTCGGCGCATGCCAGGCCGGCAGGGCCGGACCCAATGATCGCGATCTTCTTGCCAGTCCGTACCGCAGGCGGAGTTGGAACCATCCAGCCCTTCTCGAACCCCCTGTCAATGATGGCGCACTCAATAGATTTAATTCCGACGGGGTCTTCGTTGATGCCAAGGACGCAGGCACCCTCGCAAGGGGCAGGACAGACACGTCCAGTGAACTCAGGGAAGTTGTTCGTCATGAGCAGCCTGTCGAGAGCATCACGCCATTGATTCCTGTTGGGCCAGATGTGTTAGGCTTCGAAAATCTCTGAAAAATGGCTAGAAAACTTACTGGAACACAAGCTCATTCCACTTGGGAATGATGTTAGAAATCGGGCATCCCGTATCAGATTGACAGAAGGGAACACCACAGTCCATGCAGCGAGCCGACTGGTACTTGAGCTCATCCTCATCAAGCCTTGATGAGATCTCCGCCCAATCCTTTGTTCGGGTCGTGGCGTTGCGGTACTTTTCGGAACGGCGCTGGTACTTCATGAACCCTTTGGTCTTGTCGAGGACAAGAGCCTTCTTCTTATCAGCTGCATTGTCGCCAACCGTCTCCTCGATATCCTGGAGCTTGGTAGCCTTCTGCTCCGTCTTAGAGGCGACGCCGGAAACGACTGGAAGGTTATACTCGGCGCGCTTGGCCTCAGCCGCCTTCGCGGCCTCCTCTTGCAGGACACGCTTGTAGTCAACGGGAAGGACTTTGATAAAGCGGGGCAGAGCGCGGTTGAAGTCAACTAAGATGCGAGCCGCAAGCTCAGAGCCAGTGTAGTGATGATGATCCTCGATGAGGCCGCGGACAAAGGAAATCTCGTCCTTGTCCTCGAGCGAGCCAGCCTCGACCATCTCCATGTTCAATTTAGACATGAAATCTTGGTGGATATCAAGAACGTAGGCGATGCCACCAGACATCCCGGCCGCAAAGTTGCGGCCAGTACTGCCAAGGACGAGAATACGGCCGCCCGTCATGTACTCGCAGCCGTGGTCGCCAACACCCTCGACAACGGCGGTTGCGCCAGAGTTGCGAACTGCGAACCGCTCGGCCGCAACACCACGGAAGAAGCAAGTTCCGCTGGTAGCGCCGTACAGACAGACGTTTCCAATCAATATGTTCTCCTCGGCCTTGAAAACGGCCGAACGGGGCGGGTAGATGATAAGCCGGCCACCTGACAGGCCCTTCCCGACATAGTCGTTGGCGTCGCCCTCCAACTCGAGCGTTACACCAGGAGCAAGGAAAGCACCAAACGATTGGCCAGCCGAGCCCTTGATGTTGACGTGAACAGTGTCCATGGGTAGGCCGTCCTCGCCGTAGCGCTTGGAAATATGGTAAGAGAGCGAGGTACCCATAGCACGATCGGTGTTGACAATGTCGCACTCAATCCGAGACGGTAGGCCCTTGTCCAGAGTCAACTCGGCCTCAGAGATGAGTTTGTTATCAAGGCGGACGTAGAGGCGGTGGTCCTGCTTGCGGACGTTGAAGGTTGCAACGCCAGGGCGGAGCTTGTGGGCCGGAGTCAGGATCAGAGACAGATCGATGTTCGCCGTTTTGGTCGTTCGCAAATCCTCACGGATCTTGAGGACCTCAACATGACCGATCATCTCATTAACAGTCCGGAAACCAAGCTTGGCCATGATGGCGCGGAGCTCGTTAGCAACGTAATAAAAGAAGTTGATTACGTGCTCCGGGGTGCCGGTAAACTTCTTGCGGAGCTCCGGATCCTGAGTGGCAATACCGACAGGGCAGGTATTCAACTGTCAAAACGTTAGCAGAATTCAATCAAGGGGGAAACGGTAGTAATACGTGGCATTTGCGCATCATAATACAGCCCATGGCGATCAAGGGGGTGGTGGCAAACCCCCATTCTTCGGCTCCGAGGAGACAGGCAATGGCAACATCTCGGCCAGTACGGAGTTGACCATCGGTCTGGACAACGACACGACCACGGAGGTCATTTAACACCAGAGTCTGGTGGGTCTCGGCAAGGCCGAGCTCCCAAGGGAGACCGGCGTACTTGATACCGGTCCAGCGGGAAGCACCAGTACCACCGTCATGGCCGGAGATCAAAATGTGGTCGGCCTTGGCTTTCGCGACGCCGGAGGCGACAATACCCACACCGGTCTCAGAAACGAGCTTCACAGAGACACGTGATCGCGGACTGGAGCACTTAAGGTCGTAAATGAGTTGCTTCAAATCCTCGATCGAGTAGATATCGTGGTGCGGGGGAGGGGAGATCAGTCCGACACCCGGCGTGGAGTGACGCGTACGGGCGATCGACTTGGACACCTTGTGTCCAGGGAGCTCACCGCCCTCACCAGGCTTAGCGCCCTGCGCCATCTTGATCTGGAGCTCGTCTGAGTCGGCCAGATAGGCAGAAGTGACGCCGAAACGGCCTGACGCGACCTGCTTGATAGCAGACCGCATAGTATCACCGTTGGGAAGTCTCTGCGAACGCTCCGGATCTTCACCACCTTCACCAGTGTTGGACTTGCCGCCAAGTCTGTTCATGGCAACGGCAAGTGTTGAGTGAGACTCCATGGAAATGGAACCGTACGACATGGCTCCTGTGCAGAAACGGCGCACAATCTCGGTCCAGGGCTCGACCTGGTCGATGGGAACAGGCGTGCGCTCCTCGAACTTGAAGTCCAGCATCCCACGAAGGGTACAGGCCTTAATTTGCTCATACTCGGAGCGCGAGTAGGCCTCATAAGACTTATCATTCTTGGTTCTGACAGCATCTTGAATGTTCGCAATCGAGGTCGGGTCGTTGATGTGAGCCTCACCACCATCACGCCAGTGATACTCGCCAGATTCGGGAAGTCCTCTCGTACTGACCGTGTACCGGGAGGGGAAACCTCGCTCGTGGAAGCGGAAAGCATCTTCGGCGATGAGCTCGAAGGTGACACCCTTGATGCGAGAGGCTGTGCCCCTGAAGCAGCGGTCAACCACGGTATCATCCACACCTAGAGCCTCAAAGATCTGAGCACCCTTGTAGCTGGCCAGAGTAGATATACCCATCTTGCTCATGACCTTGAGGATGCCACCATCGCAAGAGTGCTTGTAGTTGGCGATCAGCTCATCATCTGACAGCTTCCTCTTAATGAGCTTTTCTTTGTTGAGCTTGAGGATGCATTCCATGGCGAGGTAGGGGTTGACCGCATCAGCGCCATAACCCAAAAGTACGCACATGTGATGGACCTCACGCGCTTCGGCAGTCTCGACAACAATGGCAGCCATGGCACGCCATTTGTTACTGACGAGGTGGTGGTGCACCATGCCCGAAGCAAGCAGGGCTGACACGGCAACCCGATCTTTAGAGGTGTTGCGGTCTGAGAGCACGATGACGCGGTCCCTCGCCTCAATGGCAGCAGTGGCTTGATCGCAGATGTAGTCGAGGTGCCTGATGTAACCCTCAGCGCCTTCGCTTTTGGGGAAGGTAATGTCAATGATCTTCACCGTCCACTCAGGGTGGATGGTCGACATGTTCTTCAAGGCGTTGAATTCCGGGATAGACAAAATAGGGCTCGGCAGAAGAAGCCTTCCGCACTGCGAGGCATCCATCTCGAGTAGGTTTCCTTGGGGTCCGACGTAGCATTCTAGCGACATGACGATCGACTCTCTGATAGGATCAATGGGTGGGTTGGTGACCTGGGCGAAGAGCTGGCGGAAATACTCGTAAAGAAGCTTGGGAGCCGGTGAAAGACAGGCCAGGGGGGCATCATTACCCATGGAGCCGAGCGCCTCCTTCTCATCAGAGGCCATAGGAGCGAGTAGCAGGCTAATTTGCTCAAAGGTGTAACCGAACGCGTGCAGGAGGGGGTCATCATGTAGCTTCGAGGCATCAAGCTTAGCAGCGAGTTCCAGGCTCTGGTGCTTCGAAACCTTCTCGAGGACATGGGGCATGGTGATCAGTTCCTTGTCGAGCCACGCGCGGAAGTCCTGGCGGCTAGAGACGGCAGCCTTCAGCTCCGAGTCATCAATGATGCGGCCAGCCTGAGTGTCGACAAGCAACATGCGACCAGGCTGAAGGCGGCCCTTTTGGATGACCTTCTCGGGCTCAACAGCGATGGTTCCGACCTCGGAAGCACAGATGATGCGGTCATCATCCATGACGTAGAATCGGCAGGGTCTGAGACCGTTGCGGTCGAGGTTGGCACCACAGAACCGTCCATCAGCAAAAGTGAACAGAGCAGGACCATCCCAGGGCTCCATCTGACAGGCAGCCCATTCGTAGAATGCTGCTTTCTTGGGGTCCATCAGCGTGTTTCCTTGCCAAGCCTCAGGAACCATCAGCATGACGGCTTCTGGGAGAGAAAGGACACCATTGATGGTAAGAAGCTCGAGCACGTTGTCAAACGCAGCAGAGTCGGATCCGCCATCCTCCACAATGGGGTAAAGCATCTCAAGTTCGTCGCCGAAGATGTCAGACTGCATCACACCTTCGCGGGCACGCATCCAGTTCTTATTGCCACGGAGCGTATTGATTTCGCCTAGTGTTTAGGTCAGCGACCAAGGAGGCGGTGCGTGGGTGCGCTATCTCTTACCATTGTGTGCCGCCCATCGCAAAGGCTGAGCACGATCCCACGAAGGGAAGGTGTTGGTCGAGAACCGGGAGTGCACCAGGGCAAAGTGAGCCTCGTAATCAGCGTTCACCAAGTCGTGGTAATATTGGTATACTTGAACGGGCGCCAGCTGCCCCTTGTAGACAATGTTCTTGTTGGAAAGGGAACAGAGATAGAACCAGTTCTGGAGGCCGATGGTATGCGTAGCACGCTTCCGGAGGACATAAAGCTGCCTCTCAAACAGCCTCTCATCAAACTTCTCGGGGTCCGTGACCTCAGGGGCATTGCCCGAGTCATACGCAGACTGCAGGACAACAAAGGGCTGCAGAATCGTAGGCTCTCTAGAGGCGGCAGCAGGCCCAAGCAGTGTCGAGTCCACAGGAGGCTCTCGCCATCCCAAAACCCTCAAGCCTAAGGACTCGGCAATGTCTTCCAATTGCCGCTTCGACTCCTCCAAAGTCTCCGGGTCAGGCTTGAAGAACAGATTTCCCACAGCATATTGGCCTGGGGGCGGCAGCTTGATTCCAACCTCCCGTTCAAAGTTCTTGATGAAGAATTTATGAGGGATGGAGGTCATAACACCTGCACCATCACCATCACGTGCGTCCGACCCCACGGCACCACGATGGGTCATGTTACACAACAAGTTTCGTGCTGCGTTGGTCAGATTTGAGGCCCCAAGGCACTTGGAAGAGATGCTTACCATCGCTAACGATTTTATGGCTAGGCTTGCCCTTAATGTGACTGCGCTGCTTGTTAGTATGATGCTTGCGAGCTAATCACAAAGCAGGGGGGGTTACCAAGCAAAGCCCACACCGCAGGCATCTTTTTCAAGGTCAGGATCGTACAGACCCCTGAAGCAACTGAGTTAGTGGCAATCACCAAGAATCGATTTGAAACATCAAACGTACTGTTTCACCGGGAGGGCACCAGCCCACGAGGTGTTTCCCTCTGTTTGGTATTCATAGGGATGGTACGGGTGTGACTCAGCCTCAAGTTGTGTGTTTCGGTCATCGAAGTCCTCAATCAAGCCCATGCTAGGCAAGCTTTGCTTGTCAAGTTCCCAGCTAGGTATCGCCAAAGGTCGAAACGGGACTGGGTAACGGTCGAGCTCGGATGTGACGCAGGTGATGCGGGAAAGGGGCAGCAACGCCGCTCAGCTCACGGGAGACTGTTGAGAGAGCAACTGGTTAGCATCCGGTCAGGCAGCCACGAGAATCTGAAAATAAAAGCACAATATCCCCAACTACCCGGGTTTAAAGAGAGGCGGCCTGGTCGACTCCCTGTGTGGGATCCTTCGTTTGGAAGCCAGATTCAGAGGGCGCTGCACCGCGACTGCCTCGGCAGAAGCATGCCCAAGCAAGATACGACAAGCAAGAGGTATGCAGCGACTCCGTCAGTAGCGAGCTCTGCCCCTGACTCGTTGCTCAAACACCTGTGCAGATGTGACCGCAAACAACCGATAGCCCGTGAGCCACTTGCAATGTGCTAATGGTAGAGCAGCGACCGAGTGCAGACACCAGTCGGGCTTAATTGGCCCCGCCGCCCCTAGTTCCGGCCAGTCTCGAGCTCCCAGGTGCCAGAGATAGTGCGCGGTGGATGCATGACCATGCAACTGCCAAGTCGTATGGACTGGTGCAATGTAGTCAAGTGGAGGGGAAGCTGCACGGCGGCATCAATGGGACTGATAGCTTCCTTGTGATGCAATCGCAGAGGTGACCAGCCAATTCGGGGTCCGCCCCCTCACAACCAGCTGGTCTCCACGCGGGATGCAAATGACGACAGACCAATCGCTGCGTATCTTATCGCTGCCGTGCGGCTATGCTCTTGCGACCTGATAGGATGCCGGTCCGGGTCTGGGCTTGGGTGGTATGCGAAACCAGGAAGCCTAGTTGGTATGGCCATACAACGCAGCCGGTGCTTGCCGACACGGCAAAGATTGTGTTGGACTCCACGCTGGTCTCTCTGTGCTATCTTGAAGCGGGGGGGGGGGGGG